>Ga0208460_10000578_pt1 | contig 24951 bp, 18 predicted proteins | sample AD_STIC10_MetaG_FD_184436 | JGI IMG/M metagenome (GOLD analysis project Ga0208460, IMG submission 184436) | Active sludge microbial communities of municipal wastewater-treating anaerobic digesters from USA - AD_STIC10_MetaG (SPAdes) (version 2) | ecosystem: Engineered > Bioreactor > Anaerobic >... | reverse complement strand
CATCGTGGGCGCGTTCGGCATCCAGGCAAAACAGGATGTTGCGGGCAAGTGTGTACAAGGTTCAGCCCCAGGCCGACGCCAGCCAGGCCAGGCCGCCGAGGAAAAGCAGGATGGCCAGCACCAGCAGTATCAGGAACACGATCTGCGACCAACCGAGAATCAGGCCGGCCAGGCACAGACCATCGCCCTGGATGGACCCCGGCGGCGCGCGACGGATTTCCCGGCGACCGGCATGCCCGCATACCACCGCGACGACGGCACCGACGAAGGGCAGGGCAAACCAGCAGAGAATGCCGAACACCAGGCTGAAAACTGCAAGCGTGCTGGTATTGGCCGGTGCTGTGTTCATGGGTGCCGACTCCAATCGCAAGGCTCACGCCGCTGGGCGCGAGCGTAGTGAGCCAGGCGCAAGCAATCAATGCCGTTGGCGTGTCGGGCTGGAAGGAACTCCAGCCCGGCGGACGCTTCTCAGAACTCGAACTTGATGCCCTGCGCCAGCGGCAGCGCGTCCGAATAGTTGATGGTGTTGGTTTGGCGGCGCATGTAGACCTTCCAGGCATCCGAGCCGGATTCGCGGCCACCGCCGGTTTCCTTCTCGCCACCAAACGCACCGCCGATTTCCGCACCCGAGGTGCCGATGTTGACGTTGGCAATGCCGCAATCCGAACCGGCCGCCGACAGGTACTGCTCACCGGCCTTCAGGTTCTGCGTGAAGATGGCCGAGGATAATCCTTGCGGCACTGCGTTCTGCAGTTCGATGGCCTGGTCCAGCGTTTTGAACGGCATCACGTAGAGGATGGGTGCAAAGGTTTCGGTCTGCACGACCTCGTCGGAGTTTTTCAGGCCGGTGACGATGGTCGGCAGCACGAAGTTGCCCTTGCCCTCGATGGCTGCACCGCCGGTTTCAACCTTGCCGCCGCTGGCCTTGGCCCTTTCGATTGCAGCAAGATAGCCCTTCACCGCATCCTGGCTGTTGAGCGGACCCATCAGCGTGGTGGCGAGCGTCGGGTCGCCGATCTTCTTTTCGACCTGCTTGTAGGCCTTGACCAGGCTGGCAACCACGTCGTCATGGATTGCTTCGTGCACGAACACGCGACGCGTGGAGGTGCAGCGCTGGCCGCAGGTGCCGACCGCGCCGAACACGATGGCCGGAATGGCCAGCTTCAAGTCCGCACTTTCGTCAACGATGATGGCGTTGTTGCCGCCGAGTTCCAGCAACGAGCGACCCATGCGCTGCGCGATGCGCTCGCCGACCAGGCGACCGACCTTGGTCGATCCTGTGAAGCTGATCAGCGGAATGCGCTTGTCGTCAACGAAGGTTTGCGCGAGTTCCGTACCGGCATCGTTGAACAGGAAGAAGATGTCCGGGAAGCTAGCGGCACGCAAGGCCTCGTTGCAGATCTTCATGCTGGCGATGGCCGACAGCGGCGTCTTCGGCGAGGGCTTCCAGATGGTGATGTCGCCACAGATGGCGGCAAGGAAGGAGTTCCAGGCCCACACCGCAACCGGGAAGTTGAACGCGCTGATCACGCCAACCAGTCCAACGGGATGCCATTGCTCGTACATGCGATGGCCGGGGCGCTCGGAATGCATGGTGTAGCCGTACAGCATGCGCGACTGGCCGACGGCGAAATCGGCGATGTCGATCATTTCCTGCACTTCGCCATCGCCTTCCGGCTTGATCTTGCCCATCTCCAGGGCAACCAGCGAACCCAGTGCATCCTTGTGCTTGCGCAAGGCCTCACCGCACAGGCGCACGGCCTCGCCGCGACGCGGAGCCGGCGTGGTGCGCCAGATCGCAAAGGCTTGCTGGGCACGGGTGATGATGGTTTCGTAATCGCTCTCGCTGGAGGCATGCACCTCGGCGATCACTTCGTTGGTGCTGGGATTGATCGACTGCAACAGACCGGCGTCACTGGTCTTTGCCCACTCGCCCTTGCCGAGATAGGTGCCGGAATTGATGGCCGAAAGGCCCAGTGCGTTGAGGATTTGGGTAGTCATGGGAACTCCAGAATGAAAACAGGGCGGCGGCGTCAGGCGCCTGCACGAAATGGGGATGGACCAGTAACGCTCAAGCCAGGCACCGGCAGGGTTCCGCCAGGCTCTTGGGGATACTCTGATTTTGCTCGTCATCCCGGAATCGCAAAGCGATGCCCGGGATCCAGTGCCTTTGCACTTCAACGGGTTGGGACAAAGTCACTGGGTTCCCGCCTTCGCGGGAACGACGAAAACCAAGGTTGATCAGGTTTTCCTGGGTCGATTGGCCGGGAAAAACCGCGAAAATCAGCCGCACAGGATAAATCAAAGCGCCCAAAACCGGAACTGCAAGCCTTTCATTCCTGCGCTCGCCCCCAGCTCAGACGAGAACGGCTTCTGCAGGAGTCCCTTCAGGGCCGATGCGCCTGTCGAAGCGGCTGTTGTAGGAGGCCCCCTTCGTCGAGCTCAGGACAGGTTTCAGGGCCGATGCTCTCGCGCGGAGTCACCGCCGTGCATCAGGCAGGTTTCCGCCGAAATGCATAGATCACGCTGCCCACCAGCACGGCTGCGGCGCCCATGGCCAGGTTTTCGATGGTGGCACTGGCCAACAGGCCAAGCGAAAGCACGATGGCACTGAGCGGAATCAGCGGGCCGCCCGGCAAGCGCAGCACATCCGCGCGTTCGGGCTCGCGGCGCGCCAACACGAGCACCGAGCCGGCAGTCGCCAGATAGGCAAACAATCGCGCGATCACCGACAGCAGGGCCAGTTGCACGAACGAACCGCTCAAGGCCATGGCCAGTGCCACGGCGGTCTGCACCAGGATCGCAGCTGCCGGTGTGCGCCACTGCGGATGCAAGCGTGCGAACACGGCAGGCAGGAAGCCGTCCACGGCCATCGCGTAGAGGTAGCGTGGGCCGAACAATGTGGAATTGAAGATGGTTCCGAGTATCGATACTGCGGCACCCACGGTGAGCAACAGGGCCGCGCCTTGCCCGGCAAACACGGCCGCCGCTTCCGCCAACGGCGTTTTTGCCTGCGCAAGGCCGGGCAGGGTGCCCTGGGCGACAAACTGCACCAGCACATAAATCGTGGTGACGATGGCGATCATGCTGAGCAGCGCAAACGGCACATCACGCTTTGGGTTGCGATACTCGCCCGCGGCGGCTGGGGTGTTCTCGAAGCCGGCATAGGCAAACAGCAGCAGTAGCGCAGCTTCGCCGAGTTTCTTCCCGTCGACATGCGGCAAGCCGCTTGGCTTGGCCATGGTCCAGTCGATGAAGCCGATGCCGTAGACGATGAAGAAAAGCAGCGGCAGCAGTTTGGCGATGGTCAGGATGGTGCCGGCGCGCGCTGCGCTGCGCACGCCAATCAGGTTGATCCAAGCCAGCAATGCCAGTGCACCGACGATGATCAGTGTGCGCGTCAGTCCGCTTGCGGCCTGCGGCCAGAAATGCGTTATCGCCAGCGCCAGACCATTGCTCAAGGCAGCCACCGAGGTGATGCGCGTCAACAGTGACATCCAGCCGGCCTGGAATCCGATGAAGGGCCCGAATGCCGTGCGTGCGTAGAGATAGGCCCCGCCGGGTTTGTCGAAATGGCTGGCGGCCGCGGCATAGCAGAGCACCAGCAAGGCTACGGCGAATCCGGCCAGCAGGATGGCCCAGATGCTGGCACCGGCCAACAATGCCGCAGCGGCAGCCGGCAGAAGGTAGATTCCGCTGCCGATCACGTCATTGATGGACAAGGCGACGATCTGCCAGCGACCTACCTCTCGGCGCATGCCGCTTTCGGCATTTACCTGCGAAGCGGGTTTGGATTCAGGCATGGTGCTTGAGGGAACCCGTTGTGATTCCGCTCATGGTTCGACTGGCTCACCACGAACGGAAGGGTTGGGAATCCGTTCATGGTTCGACTGGCTCACCACGAACGGAAGGGTTGGGAATCCGCTCATGGTTCGGCTGGCTCACCACGAACGGAAGGGTTGGGAATCCGCTCATGGTTCGACTGGCTCACCACGAACGGAAGGGTTGGGAATCCGCTCATGGTTCGACTGGCTCACCACGAACGGATTCAATTTCACCACGAGCGGATTCACGCTCGCCATTGGCCACGATGCTGTTGGCGGTGAGGTCCGCACTCACGTTGCCGACCGTGGCAAACACATCCGGGATGGTATCGACGGCGAGCAACAAGGCCAGTGGCTCCAGCGGCAGGCCCAATGCCGAAGCCACCGGCATGTTGGTGGCCATGAAGCTGACCTGACCCGGCAAGCCGACGGAGCCGAGGCTGATGACCACGGCCAGCACCACGGCTATGCCCATCTGCATCACGCCGACATCGACGCCATACAACCAGGCGATGAATGCGGAAACCACGATGTACTGGATGGGACTGGTGATGCGAAACAGAGAAACCGCCATGGGCAGCACCAATGCGGATGCAGCGCGCGGGTGATCGAGACGTTCGCGTGCGCTCTCCAGCATGGCCGGCAGGGTTGCCAGGGAGGACTGGGTACTGGCAGCAACGATTTGGGCGGGCAGGATGGCCGGCACCCAGCGACGCAGGCGCTCGCCACCAACCAGCACCGCAATCGGGTACAGCAACAAGGTCACTGCCACGTAGATCGAACTGAGGATGACCACGTACCAGCCCAGCGCGCTGAGCACGCTGCTGCCGGCCTTGGCGCACACCGCGAGTACCAGTGCAAACACGCCGAGCGGTGCCGCCCACAGCACCCAATGCACGATCACGATCATCACATCGGCGATGGTTTGGAAGAATTCGAGCATACGTTGATGGCGGGTGGCATCGATGCGGGTCAGGGCAAAGCCGAAGAACAGCGCGAACACGACCAGCGGCAACATGGCGCTCTGCGCGGCGGCGGCGATGGCGTTGCTGGGAATGACGGTTGCGAACCAGTCGGCGAGATTGGCCGGAGCACTCAGGCTGCTGGCGGCGGGAATCGAGGCACGCAGGTGGTCGAGCAGGTTGGCGTCGCGCGGCAGCCACGAAAAGGCCATGGGAGCCGAGAGTGCGGCAAACACGCCGCCTCCGGCGAGCAGCAGCGCAAACGTGACCAGGGCGCGCCGCGCGATGCGTCCGGATGCGGCGGCATCACGGGTGGCGCTGACCCCGACGATGACCAATGCCAACACCAGCGGCACCACGGTCATCTGCAGGGCATTCAGCCACAGTCGGCCGATGGGTTGGGCAATGTCGGCGGCGCGCGTGGCCAGTGCCGGATCAAGCCAAGCGAGCAGCAGGCCGACGAGTGCGCCGAGGATCAACCCAAGCAGTATGCGGGCGGTATTGCTCATGTGGATTGCTCAGTGATTGACGGGGTGGTGCAGCGAACTCGCTTGCGCTTGCTCATCATGGTTCGTGCAGGTTGCGCACGCGCTCGAGGTTTGCCTCCAGGCGACTGAGGCGATCCCCACCGTTTTCGCAAAGCAAGATGAACAGCATGTCCAGCAAGTGGCGCAGCGCAGTCTGGTAGAGCAGGGGTTCGATGTGGGCGCGCTCATCGTGCGCCGAGACAAGCAGGGAATGATCGGCCAGGTTGCGCAAGGGATTGGCGGTGTGCCGGGTGACCGAGATGAGCTTGCCGCGACGCTCGCGAAACTGGCGACCGATCTTGGCCAGTGCCGGTTGCTGGCCGTGTTCCGAGAACATCAGCAGCACGTCGCCGGCATCGGCGCAGGATATGGCGGTGGTCATCAGCACGGCATCGAAATGATGCACGGTGAGGAAGTCGAGCAGGGACAGGCGCATGGCGAAGGCGCGTGCCGGGATGCCATCCTCGCCGAGTCCAAACACGAACACCTTGCCGGCCTTGTGGATGGCGCTGGCGATCTGGTTCACCTTCGAGGACGGGTTGATCACCCGCGTTTCCTGCTCGGCCAGCGACTTGCTGTGCCAGAGGCTTTCCGCAAGGGCAGCATGCGCATCCTTGCGAGCCGGTTCGGCACTGGCGGCAGGCTCGTTGCCATCGCCACGGGCGATGGATTCACCGATCGAGAACTTGAGATCCGGGTATCCCTTGAAGCCCAGCTTCTGGCTGAACTTGACCACGCTCGACTGGCTGATCTTGAGCGCATTGGCCAGTTGCTGCGAGGAATAGTCGCGCAGGAAATGCGCTTCCTCCAGGATGAAGTCGGCAATACGTCGCTCGATGGCCGACATCTGGTCACGTTCGGCGCGGATCTTCAGCAGCGGCGACATGTGAATCTCGCGGCCATCGGCCATGGCATGTGTCCTTTCGATCCTGCTTCGGCTGGATGAAGCCGTGCTTGCAAATTGCGTATGGCTGGAGGGTGGAGGAGCATCGTATCGCTGTCCGGCACTGGCCTATGCCACCAGTTCCAGTCCGCGAATTTCGCGGATGCCAAGTCCGGGGGCATCGGTCACGCTGATTTCCGAGTCGTTGAAGAGTACTCCGCCATCGACCGGATTGAACGCGCACAGGGAAGGTCCGTCGAGGTCGATCTTGGTGATGGCGTGGGATTTGGCCACCGCCAGATGCACGGCCGCCGCCACGCTGATGCTGCCTTCCAGCATGCAGCCGATCATGCAATCCACGCCGTAGATGGCGGCGATGTCGGCAATGCGGATGGCATTGGACAGGCCGCCGGTTTTCATCAGCTTGATGTTGACGATGTCCGCCGCGCGCATGCGGATCAGTTCGATTACTTCCATCGGCCCGAACACGCTCTCATCGGCCATCACCGGCGTGTGCACGCGTTCGGTGATGTATTTCATGCCATCAAGGTCGTGTGCCTTGACCGGTTGTTCAACCAGTTCCAGGCGCACGCCGGCATCTTCCAGGGTTTGCAGCGCGTACACGGCCTGCTTTGCGGTCCAGCCCTGGTTGGCATCCAGGCGCAGCAGGGCGCGGCCTTCCACGGCTGCATAGATGGCCTTGACCCGCTCGATGTCGACGCCGATGTCCTTGCCGACCTTGATCTTGAGTGACTCGAAGCCGCGTTCCACCGCTGCCATGGAGTCGGCCACCATCTTGTCGATGTAGTCCACGCTGATGGTGATGTCGGTGGTGATGACCGGGTCACCACCGCCGAGCAGACGGTACAATGGCGCGTTGTACAACTGTCCCCACAGGTCGTAGATGGCAATCTCGACGGCCGCCTTGGCACTGGAGTTCTTTTCCATCGCACCCTGGATCAGGTGGGTCAGATGGTTGAGGTCGGCGATCTCATGTCCAACCAGGCGTGGCGAAATGTAGTGGCGGATCGCCTCGATGATGGAACCGTGGGTGTCGCCGGTGATGACGGCAGTGGCCGGCGCCTCGCCATAACCGACATGGCCACTGTCGGTGTTGACCATGACCACGATGTCTTCGACCTGGTCAACGCTGCGCAGGGCAGTCTTGAACGGAGTCTTGAGCGGTACGCGCAACATGCCGAAACGGATGTCGGTGATCTTCATGGCTTGCCTGCTGTTTGCGTGGCTGGGGCGGGGCGCATGTGCACGATGCTGCGCATACGCTCGGCATAGGTATGGGTGTCGTCGAATTGCAAGGGCATCAGCGGCGTCACCGAAACCGCGTTGAGCGGAACCCGCGCCATGCTGCCGTCCGCACGGTGGTAGCTGATGCCGGTGGTGTCGTGGATCACCCAGGGATCACCATCGATCGAGCCGATGACCAGCATGACGTGGCCGGGGATGTAGACAAGATCGCCGACCCTGCTTTCGCGCGCGGCGCGGCTGCGCTCGGCGCTGTCGTCGGCTTCCTGGAATACCCGCTTGGCGAATGCGGGGCTCACGCCCTGGTCGCTGGTGTTGCGCGGCATCTGCACGCCCATGCTGCGATACACCTCGGCAACGAAACCGCTGCAATCGCGTCCCTCGTAGGCATGCCCCCAGCCGTAGCGTTCACCAAGGAACTTGAAGGCCTGGCGGATGATGTTGGCGGGAGTCAGCGCCAGGTAATCGGAACTGGAGTCGGCATGTTTTTGCAGCAGGGCGGGTGCGAAAGCGAGCGATCCATCCGGCAGGCGAACCGGCAGCTCGATCACATGCGATGAATAGGGATGCTGGCCATTGACCGGTGTGTCCGCCGGCCAATCGGCCAGCACGGGCACGCGCACGCCCATGTCCAGTTTCAGTTGCGAAAGTGCCGGCTGCTCGCGGGTGAATACGGTATGCACGTCGGCGCCAGTGATGATGCGATAGGGCGCCTTGCCCGCGTAGCCGAGCACTTCATCGCGACTGCCGATGGCAACGAAGGCTTTCCGGATCCACGCGGCATATCGGGGCGTGATCACGAACCACCATTGGTGATCACCGCTTTCGTGCGCAACGACCAGCGGCGTGCCGGGAAACACCGCGCTTTCCTGGAATCTGTCGATGTCGGTGTCATCGTTCGAGCGGAACACCCGCAGCGTGGTCGGGAAGGCGCGCAGGTCGGCGCGCCGGACCACCATGCCGAAGCGAGTCGCTTGCGAAGCGGCAATGCCATCGAGCCAGCGGTTGTCGGCAATGGCTTGCAGGCGGGTCGGGTCCACCGGCTTGCCTTCCCCGTCGTACACCGAGGACTGCGGCAACTGGGCGAAATTCTCGATCCAGTCGCGCACCTGGTTTCCGTCCAGCGTATCCGGCGTGGCGCCGAGGTCATGCATGGAGTCGTCCTCGCGCATCAGGCGGACGTTCTGCGCGTTGATGGCCTGTCGATCCATGATGGGTTGATCGGCCTGGGTTTGGCGGGCGATCCAGTAGTCGGCCGTCAGCTGACCTTCCGTGACTCCGGCCACGCCAAGCGCAGTCGACTCGCGCGCGGCCAGTGGTGTCAGCGGCAATGCCAGTGCAAGCGCCATCACGATTCGCATTGCAAGCAAGGGATGGCGGGTCTTCATGGGAGTGCGAGCCTGGAAAGGATGGACGCCATCAGCAAACCGAAACCGGTGCCGACTATGTAGCCGAGCAAGGCCAACAGGATGCCGACCGGCACCAGCGAGCGTGCGTAACTGGCGGCGAGCAATGGTGTTGCCGCGACACCGCCGATATGTGCCAGGGAAGCAATGCCGCACAGGTAAAGATCGAAGTGGAACAGGCGTGCCGCGAGGATCAGCAGCACGGCATGCAGGACGATGATGGTCAGGCCGCACAAGAGATACAGCGGTGCATCGCCGATGCCTTCGAAGTTGCTCTGCGAGGCGAGCACCGCAACCACGGCAATCAGCAGCGCGCTGGAGATGGAGCCGGCGCCTGGATAGCGCGCAAGCGGTGTATGCGCGGCGACCAGGCCAAACCCGGTTGCCAACAGGATGGTCCAAGTGGTTGCCGAGATCATGCTGCTGGTTGGCAGCAGGCTTGCCAGGGAAGCGCTGCCGGCTGCGACGAACAGGGCCAATCCCAGCCAGACCAGCACGCTGTCTCCGCTTGCAGGTGCCTGATCGCGCAACTCGCTCACGCTGAGCTCGGCACTGGATTGCGCGCCTGTCCAGCGATTGAAGGCGGTGGCCAGGGGCGCTGCCGAAAACAGCACAGCCACCCACAACGAGTAACCCAGGGCATCGGTCAGCAAGGACATCGCCAGCAGCGAGTCCGACATGCCGATGGCCTGTTTCACCGCAACCATGTTGGCCGAACCGCCGACCCAACTACCGCTGAGCGCCGCCAGCGGTTGCCAGGCATCGCCGGTCAGCCAGCCGCGATACAGAAGGAAGCTGGCAATGAAGGCAATGAACAGGCACAGCGAGGTACAGAAGAACACGGCGAGCACGCGTGGTCCGAGCCGGTAGATGGCACGCAGGTCGCAATTGATCATGAGCAGGAACAGCAAAGCCGGTACCAGGCGGCTGATCAGGCTGGACTGCGCGGACTTGATCTCCTCGTTGACCTGCCAAAGCCCGGTTGCGGCCAGGCCGGTGACCAGCAGGTAGGTCAGCACGATGGGTGGCACCACCTTGAAGAACGGCCAGGCGAAGCGCCGTTCCAGCGCCGGGAAAATTCCCGCGCAGAGCAGCATCAGGGCAAGGTAGGGCGGTACCGTCTGGATCATGTGAATCCCTGTGCTTCCTGCGCCGAATGGTGCGCCGCGGAATAGATGATTCCTGTGCGAATGATGCGAAGCATAAATTATTGACCGTCGATTGCAACCGTGTTACACAGCCGCCACGGATCCTTGCAGTTGGAATTCCCACGCGATGCGGCAAGCAGCGGTATCGATCTTGACGTGTGTGCAGCGCAAGCGGCAAATGCCGCGTTGCCATGCCCTGCTGCTCGTGTTGCTTGCGCAGGTCGCGATAGCCTCGCCGTCGGCATCGCTCGACCTTGTCATTGCCAGCATCGACCAGGGCCAGTTCAAACAGGCGCAGACAATGATCGACGCTGGTCTCGCGCAGACTTCGCTTGCAGAAGAGACGCGCACATCATTCGAGTTTCAGCGCGAACGCATGCGTCGCATCCTGATTGATTTCACCCTGGATGCCGATGCCCTCAAGGCTGCGGTGCGCAAGCGCATCCCGGACCTTGCCGATGACGAGTTCGCCCGCTGGGATGCCCTGGGGTTGTTCGAGCATCAGCTCATCGACGGACGACTGCTCTACTTCAATCGCTCGCCTTCAAACCTGTTCCGCTTGAGCGCCGAAGCGCGTGCGCGGGCCAAGCCAGCCGTGGTTTTCAACGACGGGCCGATGGAACGGGCCAACGCCCATCATCGTGAGGTCCGCGATGCCGCCGTGGCTGGCCATGCACGCAGCGTCGCACCGCGCCATCTCGAGGTGACCCAATCGCTCACGGTGAACGCCGATGCGGTGCCAGCCGGAGAAACGGTGCGCGCTTGGATACCGTATCCGCGTGCATTGCCGGGTCAGCAGGAAAGCATCCGCTTGCTCGGCAGCGAGCCATCGCGCCACCTGCTTGCGCCCGAGAGTGCCATGCAGCGCACCGTGTACCTGGAAAAGCCGGCGGTGGCCGGAAAGCCCACGGTGTTCTCGGTGAGCTACGCGCTGGATGTATTTGCGCGTTACGTCGCTGTCGATGCCGACAAGGTGGTTGCGGCCACCATTACCGACGAGCTGACGCCGTTTGTAGCCGAACGCGCACCGCATGTGCTGTTCACCGAGTCGATCCGCTTGTTGTCACGCCAGATCGTCGGCACGGAAACCAATCCCTGGCACATCACGCAGAAACTCTACGCGGCGGTTGACCAGATTCCGTGGGCGGGAGCACGCGAGTACTCGACAATCACCAACATCAGCGACTACGCCCTGCACGCCGGTCATGCCGACTGCGGGCAGCAGACCCTGCTGCTGATCACCCTGCTCAGATACAACGGCATTCCGGCGCGCTGGCAATCCGGCATGGTCTATTCGGACGGCGACTACAGCAACCTGCACGACTGGGGCCAGGTCTACATCGCCCCGTATGGCTGGATTCCGATGGATGTCACCAGCGGTCGTCTCGACAGCGCCGACCCCGCCATCGCGAACTTCTACCTCGGTGGGCAGGACGCCTACCGCATCGCGTTCAACGACGACTACAGCCGGCCGCTGCTGCCGGCCAAGCAGCATTTCCGTTCCGAAACCGTCGACCTGCAGCGCGGGGAAGCGGAGTGGAGGGGTGGCAATTTATATTTTGACCAGTGGGACTACGACTTTACCTGGCAGGTCAAGCCTGCCGCGCCCGAGAAACCATAACCGCAGGCACATGCGGCAACCGTAGGGGAAAACAGAAATGAACCGCAGCAATCGAGTGTTGAGAAAATCCGCCCTGAGCATGGCTCTGGGCATGTGCTTCGCGTTTGCGTTGCCTGCGGCCCACGCCGGCAATTCCGATGGTTCCGTGCTCGGTCGAACCGGGTCTGGGGCCACGGTCACGGTGACCAATCCGGAAACCGGCTTCACACGCTCGGTAACTGCCGATGCCGACGGCAACTACCGCTTCCCGTTCCTGCCGGTCGGCAATTATTCCTTGAGTTCCAGCGCTGCGGACAAGCCGGTTCCGGTTACCGTCAACCTGGGCGTGGCGACCACGGTCAACATCGGTGCGTCCGAAGGCACCTTGAGCACCATCGTGGTTACTGCCGGGGCGATCCAGGCGGTGGATGTCACCTCGATGGAGAGCGCCACCAACATCAACAAGACAGAGCTGGAACGAATCCCGGTGGAGCGTGATCCACTCGCGGTGGCACTGCTTGCCCCGGGCGTGATCGAGGGTGAATTTGGCGGAATTTCCTTTGGTGGTTCCTCGGTCGCCGAGAACACCGTCTACATCAACGGCCTCAACGTCACCGATTTCTACAACCGGGTGGGCTTCTCCTCGGTTCCGTACTCGTTCTACAAGGAATTCCAGATCAAGACCGGCGGATATTCGGTGGAATTTGGCCGAACCACGGGCGGCGTGATCAATGCCGTTACGCAATCGGGTACCAACGAATTCAAGTTTGGCGCCGAAGCCGTGTGGGAGCCAAGTTTCCTGCAAACCGAGGGCAGCGATCATTACGATGCCGACGGCAATCCCTATTACATCTCAAGCTACGACGAGTACGAGCGGCGCAACCTGAACGTGTATGCGTCGGGCCCCATCGTCAAGGACAAGTTGTTTTTCTACGCCTTGTACGAGGCGCGCGACTACCAACCCAGCAACACGACCAGCACCGGCAACCTGCTCAATGAAGGCGATGCCGATGACGGATTCTGGGGCACCAAGCTGGACTGGCAGATCAACGACAACCACTTGCTGGAATTCCTCGGCTTCGGTGATTCCAACAGCACGGCCACCGACATCTACCAGTTCGACCTGGCTTCCGGAAATCGCGGCGAATACTCGAATACGCGCTTCATCGACAACGGCGGCACCAACTGGTCGGCCACCTACACCGGCTATCTCACTGACAGTTTCTCGATGAAGGCCATGTACGGCGAGAACGAGCGCGAGTTTGCGCAGTCGAGCCTGAATGACATCAACTGCAATCGCATCCGTGACCGACGTGATGTCGGCAACGGCGACATCGGCTGCACCAGCACCTCCACGGTGGCCGAACGTCTCGATACGCGCGAGGCAGCGCGCCTGGATTTCGAATGGACTCTTGGCGACCACCTGCTCAGGTTTGGCCTGGACCACGAGACCAATACCTCGGATCACAGCCAGTTTTATCCGGGCCCGGATCGCCTGTTGTATGAAATCAACGACACCAGTCCAGGTGCGACGCTTGCCAATGGTGGTGTGGTACCGGATGGCGTGACTGCTTATGTGCGGACGCGGTCCAATGAAGTGGATGGCACGTTTGAAAGCATCAACTCGGCGTACTACCTGGAAGACAACTGGACGGTAACCCCCAACCTCGTTCTCAACGCCGGCCTGCGCATGGAAGCCTTCGACAACAAGAACTCGGACGGTGACAGCTATATCAAGATCGACGACATGCTGGCTCCGCGCTTCGGCTTCACCTGGGACACCGTGGGTGATGGCCGCACCAAGATCTTCGGCACCCTGGGGCGCTACTTCCTGCCGGTAGCCAACGTGATCAACATCAAGCAAGCCGGTGGCTTTGCCGATGTGCGCACCTTCTATGTGTTCAATGGGCTGGAAGACTTCGAGTTCAACGGCAACACCTACCAGCGCCCAATCCTCGGGCCGCAAATCGGTCCGGTGGATGATTCGCAGGGCGATGGCACGGTGGGCGACCTGCGCGGCGAAGTCGACAAGAACATGGACCCGGTTTACCAGGATGAGTTGATCCTCGGCTTCCAGTCGATGATGGGCGAGAAATGGTCGGTTGGCGCGCGCGCCATCTTCCGTGACCTGACCAATGCCATCGACGACATGGAGCTGACCTCGAACGGTATCCTCTGTGGTGGTGAGCCGGGCTATATCGGCTACATCATGGGCAACCCCGGTGAAGATGCCACGGTTTACACGGATACCGATTGCGATGGCGAGAACGATGGCTTCGTGACCATCGATACCTCAGTCGCCGGTTGGGCCTTGTACGACGATGATGGCAACTACATTGGCGAGACTGGATTCGAGAAGCCCAAGCGTACCTACAAGGCGCTGGAGTTGCAGATCGATCGTGCCTGGGACAAACACTGGTCGTTCAATGCGTCCTACACCTTGTCCTTCAGTGAAGGCAACGCCGAAGGCCCGGTCAATTCCGATACCGACTTTGCCGATACCGGGCGCACCGAGAACTTCGATGATCCCTGGGTCAACTACGGTGGCAACGGATTCCTGCCCAATGATCGTCGTCATCAATTCAAGTTCCGTGGCGCCTATGGCTTCAACGATCATTGGCAAGTCGGTGCCAACCTGATTGCAGAATCGGGACGGCCGGTCAATGCGTTTGGCGTCGGCAATCCGTTCGATGGCACCAATTACCACAGCAACTTCATCTGCGTGGCCAACTGCGATTCGGAGAACCCGTCGCAGCGCGTGTACGAGGCCAGTCCGCGCGGGGTTGCCGGTCGCCTGCCGTGGACCTACACCCTGGGTGCCAACGTCAGCTACTACCAGCCGCTGGGTAGGGGCGACTTGCGCGTGAAGCTGGCGGTGTACAACTTGTTCAACTCGGAGAAGGTGATCGAAGTGGATGACCAATTGGAATCGGACATCGGCTTCATCAATCCGAGCTATCGCCAGCCGACCGGTTACCAGACGCCGCGCTACGGCCAGTTGACGGTCACGGTCAACTTCTGATGGCAGGGGAGGATGCGGCCCGCTTTGGCGGGCCGCCTTGCTCGCCTGAGATCGCGGCGAAAATGCCGGATTCACGCTTGATGACTGCGCCCACTTTCGATGGAGTGGACCTGATTGAGCTGGCGCAACGTTTCGGCACGCCCTTGCAGGTGTACTCGGCAGGCGACATCCGCCGGCGAGTGCAGTCGCTCACACGGGCCTTGCATGGGTTGGATGCCCTGATCTGTTATGCGGTCAAGGCCAACAGCAGCCACGCCCTTCTCAAGTTGGTGGCCGCGCTTGGCGCCGGCGCCGACATCGTTTCCGGCGGTGAACTGGAGAGAAGTTTGCGCGCGGGCATTCCCGGCGAACGCATCGTCTTTTCCGGCGTTGGCAAGACGGCAGAGGAAATCCGCACTGCGCTGCGTGCCGGGGTGGGGCGCTTCAACGTCGAGTCTGCGGATGAGCTTGAATGCCTGAGCGGCGTGGCGCGTGAGCTCGGTACGGTTGCTTGCGCGGCGGTGCGCATCAATCCGGATGTCGATGCCAATACCCACGCCAAGATTTCCACCGGCCGGGCCGAGAACAAGTTTGGCGTGAGCATCGACGAGGCGCGCAGCTGGTTCGCACAGGCGCGCGACTTCACGCATGTGGCGCTGAACGGCCTGCATGTGCACATTGGCTCGCAGATCCTGAGTCTCGAACCTTTCCGCCAGGCCTTGCAGGTTGTCGATGGCTTTCGCCGCGAGCTGGAATCAAGCGGACATGCGATCAGCAGCATCGATGTCGGTGGTGGCCTTGGCGTGAGCTACCGCGCGGCGCAAGACAGCCCTCCCGATGTTGCCGACTACGTTGCGGTGATCCGCGAGGCGCTGCGCGACTTCCATGGCCGCATCGTGCTGGAACCAGGCCGCTGGCTGGTGGCCGAAGCCGGAATCCTGTTGACCCGGGTCATCCGCATCAAGCAGGGTAGTGAGCGTCGTTTCCTCATCATCGATGCCGCCATGAACGACTTGCCCAGGCCCAGCCTGTACGGTGCATGGCATGACATCGTGCATGTGGGGCAGGCAAGTGGACCCGTGCTTGCCTACGACATCGTGGGGCCGGTCTGCGAAACGGGGGACACGTTTGCGCAGGCGCGTGAACTGGCCGAATGCAAGGGCGGCGACCTGCTCGCGATCAAGACCACGGGCGCTTATTCCGCGTCGATGGCCTCGAACTACAATTCGCGTCCGCTGCTGGCCGAGGTGATGGTCGATGGCGGTCGCCATGCGCTGATCCGGCAGCGCCAGAGCCTGGATGCGATGATTGCAGATGAGGTGACTACTTTGCAGTGGATCAGCGCATGAACCGATGGCGTGTTCCTTCCGTGTTGCTTGGCGTGCTGCTCGCGGCTCCTGCGGCGGCGAACCAGGAACTGGATGCCGCTTTCGAGGCGGCCATGCAACGCTTTCACCTGCCCGGCCTCGCCGTGGGCGTGATCGAGAACGGTCGCGTCGTGTACAAGCGCACGGAAGGTGAACTGATCGTCGGCAGCGGCCGCAAGATCGATTCACACACCCTGTTCAAGATTGCCTCCAACAGCAAGGCCATGACGGCCAGCACGCTGGCGCGCCTGGTCGATGCCGGCAAGTTGGCCTGGGACGATCCAGTCATCACGCGACTACCCGCATTCCGCATGCACGACGAATGGACCACCCGCAACATGCAGGTCGGTGATTTGCTGGTGCACAACAGCGGGCTGCCCGAAGGTGGCGGTGATCTCATGCTGTGGCCGGAACCCAACGATTTCACGCGTGCCGACATCCTTGCCGGGCTTGGGCACATCAAGCCGGCCTACAGCTTTCGCTCAGGCTATGCCTACGACAACCTGTTGTACGTGGTGGCCGGCGAGTTGGCTGCGACCGTTGCCGGGTTGCCTTACGAGGCGTTGGTCAAGCGTGAAGTTTTTGACCCGCTCGGTCTGGATTGTCGCGTGGGCGAGTGGCGCGGAACGCCGAACGACAACATCGCGCAACCGCATGCCTGGCGTGACGGTCGCAATGTGCCGAACGGTGCCGATGAGGCCATCGTGCCGGTCATCACCTCGGCAGCTGCGGGTGGGATTCGTTGCAGCCTTGATGCCATGCTGACGTGGGCGGGCAACTGGCTGGATCCGAACGCAGGACAAAAAACCTGGTTGTCCGATGAACAACGCAAGGCCATGTGGGCGGCACGCACACCGATGCCGATTTCCGACTGGCGCAAGGCGCATGGCAACACGCATTACTACGCCTATGCCTACGGCTTCCGCCTGGCCGATGTCGATGGCGAGTGGACGGTGTCGCATACGGGCACCCTTTCCGGCATGTACTCGATGATGCTGCTGTTGCCGGATCGCAAGAGCGGCTTCGTGATGATGACCAACGGCGAAGGGAATGCGGCGCGCACGGTGCTTGGCGACGTGCTGACCAGGCATTTCACCCGTCCGGGACATGTGCCAAGTGTGGTGGCGCTTGCCGATGAGCTGGAAAAGACTCCCGCGTCTGCACTCAAAGCGGAGTTGCCTGACACGACGGATCGAAGCCCGGTTGTGCCCGCAAGCATGGCCGGGCAATTGGGCATCTGGCGCGATCCCTGGTTTGGCGAAATTCGCCTGTGTGAGGACAAAGGCAAAGTTCGATTTGCCGCACGCAAGTCGCCGAGCTTGAGCGGAATCCTGATGCGTGTCGGTGATCGCATCCTGGTCGACTGGGATGACGAGGCCGTCGATGTCGAGGCGTGGCTGGATTTTCCAACGCAGGACACTTCGACCCTGCGCATGGCCAAGGTCGATCCGCAAGGCGATTTCAGTTTCGACTACGAGGATCTGGCCTTCACCCGGATTGGCGATTGTCCGACTGCGCAGTTTGGGAAGGATGCAATGCCTGCGGGAGCCAACCCATCGCCAGCGCGTTCCCCGGCGCGCAGTCCTTCTGCAGCCGGTATGTTGGATGTGAGTCGCCTCGCAGCGGGAATCCGCATCGACATGCGCTACGCCGGAAGCGAAAATTTTGTTGGTCGGCCGATTGACGGCTACGCCGCGCCGCGCTGCCTGCTCAAGGTGGAAGCCGCGGCGGCCCTCGCGCGCGTGCAGCGCGAGTTGGATAAGCAATCCATGCGCCTGCGCGTATTCGATTGTTATCGACCGGTGCGCGCCGTGCAGGAATTCGTGGCCTGGGCTGGGGAGGCGTCCGGTCCGGTGGCAAAGGAACGCTTCTACCCCAACCTGGACAAGTCCGCATTGCTCGGTGACTACATCGCACCGGTGTCCGGCCACAGCAAGGGCTACACCGTGGACCTGGGTTTGGAGCGCTGCCTTGCGGAACCGCAGGGCTGTACAGCACTGGACATGGGAACGCCGTTCGACTTCTTTGATCCGCGTGCCAACACCGATTCCGCGCAGATCACGCCCGAACAGCACGCCAACCGGCAACTTCTGCTGGAAGCCATGCAGGCTGAAGGGTTCAGCAACTACCCGATGGAGTGGTGGCATTTCACCCACGCCAGCGGCACTGGCGCGGAAATCCTGTATGACTTTGTCATTCGCTGACGGGCCGTTTTGTGCCGTCATTCCGGCGCAAGCCGGAATCCAATTGTTTGTGTGGAAACACACCAGTGAAAGCAAAATGGATCCCGGCTTGCGCCGGGAAGACGACATGAACAGTGTTGCCATTGCCCCATCGTCCCCAAACCGCGCAAGCGTAGGGTGGATAAGCGCAGCGCATCCACCGGCTCCGTCATCCCCGATGCGCGCAGCCCGCAACTTGCTGGAGAATTCGGTGGATGCGCTGCGCTTATCCACCCTACCAAGAGCCGGGTTCGACAGGGGTGCATTGGCGCGATGAAGACAAGAACCGCCAGGCGAGGCGCACACCAATGCTTGCGATCAGCAGCATCGCGCTTCGTGCAGCATTCTGCATTGCTGCTTCTCATGATCGGAATGACGGCATGCGCTTCGGGAACAAGGCCAATGGGCGTCGAAACTGAAATTGACCGACTGATGAGCGCCTATCAGGGCAGGGTGCCCGGTGCATCCGTGCTGGTGCTGCATGATGGCAAGGCCGTCGTGCGCAAAGGCTATGGCATGGCCAACCTCGAACGCGGTGAGGTGGCAACGCCGCAGACCAACTACCGCCTGGCTTCGGTGAGCAAGCAGTTCACGGCTGCGGCGATCCTGCTGCTGACCCAAGATGGCAAGCTCGGCCTGGATGATCGCCTGCGCGATTGGTTGCCTGCATTGCCAGACGCGACCGAGGCCATCACGATCCAGCATCTGCTCACACACAGCAGTGGCCTGGTCGACTACGAAGACCTGATGGATCAGGACCAGACCTGGCAGTTGCGCGACCAGGATGTGCTGCACCTGCTGGAGGGCGAGAATCGTTTGTACTTCGCGCCCGGCAGTGGTTACCGCTACAGCAACGGCGGTTATGCGCTGCTGGCCCTGATCGTGGAGAAGGCTTCCGGAAAAACCTTCCAGCAGTTCCTGCGCGAGCGCATCTTCCTGCCGCTGGGAATGCACAACAGCCAGGCCCATGTCGCCGAAGGCATGGAGATTGCGCATCGGGCCTACGGTTACAGCGAAATCGATGGCGCGTGGCAGCGCACCGACCAGAGCAACACCAGCGCCGTGCTCGGCGATGGGGGCATCTACTCATCCATTGACGATCTGGCCCGTTGGGATGCGGCACTCTATGACGACCGCCTGCTCAGCGACGCCTCGCGAAAACTCGCCTTCCAGCCGCATGTCCAAGTCACGGGCGAACCCTACCAGGCAAGCTATGGCTACGGTTGGCGCATCACCGGCGAAACGCTCTGGCATTCCGGCGAAACCATCGGTTTTCGCAACGTGATCGTGCGCTGGCCGGGTCGCCATCTCACCGTCGTCGTGCTGAGCAATCGCAATGACCCGGAGCCATATCGCCTGGCGCTGGAGATTGGCAGCAGGTTTCCATGATCGCGAATGGTCCCAACCAAGGTCAGCCGAGCAAGCTCGGCTCTACCGGAGCATCACGATTGCCGTAGAGCGGAGCTTGCTCCGCTCATGACGGGATGCAGCTTGCCAAGGTTACTGCTGGGGCTTCACGCCCAGGTAGGCACCAGCGGCTCGCGATGTGGACCAGACATCCTGGTCAATCGCGAATGCACGATCAAACAGCCTCTCGGCAGTGCTGCGGTCACCTTGCAGCAGGTAGTAGGTGCCGATTTCGACCAGATCCTGTTCCTCGCGTGGATTGCGCTCGACATAGCCATCAAACAAGGGTTTGGCCTTGTCCCATTCGCCAGCTTCGACGTAGACGCGTGCTATGCGAAAAGTGTCGCTGTCCGCATGCTTGCCAGCGAGGATCGAACTGAAGATCGCCTCGCCCTTGTCCTTCATGCCGCCGAGGTAATACACTCGGCCAACCCCGATACGTTCCCAACTGCCGTCGTCGGCCAGGATGGTCGCGGTTTCCAGCAGGGCGCCTGCAGCTTCCGCCGGCGACTTGTCGTGATACAGCGAAGGCGACAGCTTTTGTGCGGCGTAGCCGACGCCGATTCCGGCAATGAAGATTCCAAGGGTGAGGGCTGAGGCGGCAACTCGTTTCATTTGTAACGCTTTCCTGTTCTGCACGATGAACCAACAGGGTAGGTGGAAGTTGCAAACTGCTCAAGGGGTTTTGCAGTGAGCAGGCCGGGTGTAGGCTTGGCTTGGCAGTAAGAATCACCCGTCCGACCACGGAGGTGCATCATGCTGTACGCCAATGTTCGTTCTGCGCTTGCAATGACTTTGCAATCCGGATGGAGAGCCGCATGAAGTGGTTGCTGGGAGCAGTGACGGCGGGAGTGGCGTTCGTGGTCATGTCGGCCTGGAGTCTTCCTGATCCGGTGGCCTCGCATTTTGGCGACGAAGGACTGGCCAACGCTTTCATGTCGCGTGGAGCGTACGTGACCTTGATGGTCGTGCTGGTGGGTGCGCTGCCGTTGGTCGTGGCCGGCTCGTTTGCGTTCGCCCATCGGTGGTCCGCGATCGGCAACAACCTGCCCAATCAGGCGTATTGGCTGGACCCGGAACGGCAGCTTGCAACCTTGTCCTGGCTTGCCCGTTCCGCACAGGTGTTCGCCGCAGTCTTGCTGGTGTTTCTTTGTTACGTCCATTGGCTGGTGGTGCAGGCCAATTTCGCGCAGCCCGCGCGCATGTCCCAGTCCTTGTTCATCGCGGGATTGGCGACTTTTTTCGTCTTGCTCTGCATCTGGCTGGCTGCGTTGGTGTTGAGGTTCCGGCGTACCGCCTGAAAAGGACGGGTATGTACGGTGGCCAGAGCGCAAGCCGCTGTTGAAATAAAACGAACGGTCGTGCTATTATGCGGCCCATGCCGACCTCCACCGCCACCAGCAAGGGTGCCGCCACGCGCGATCTGATCCTGGATCGGGCCTATGCCATTGCCTGTCGCAATGGCGTCGAAGGCCTCTCGATTGGTGAATTGGCCTTGGCTGCAGGCATGTCCAAGAGCGGCGTGTTCGCACATTTCGGATCGCGCGAGGCGCTGCAACTGGCGGTCATCGAGCAAGGTGCGCGCCGATTCGGTGAGAAGGTCCTGATTCGTTCGCTGAAGCAGGCGCGCGGCATGCCGAGGCTGCGGGCGATCGTGCAGTACTGGTTCGATTGGGTTCGCGACAACCGCCAGGGTTGCCTGATCATGGGTGCGGTCAGTGAGTACGACTCCAGGCCAGGCCCGCTTCGCGACGCCGTCGTGGAGGCGATGCGCCACTGGCGGGAAGCCACCGCGCGCGCGGTGTCCCTGGCCATCGAGACAGGGGAGTTGCGCGAGGACACCGACGCTTCGCAGATCGCGTTTGAAATCTTTGGTGTCGCGCTGGCCCTGCACCAGGACACGCGACTTTTCGAGGCACGGCGCGCACGCGCGCAGGCGGAAAAGGCGATCGATCGCCTTTTCAAATCACATTCCACCTGAGTCATCGAGGTTCCCATGGCAAGTTCAACCTGGCCCGGAAATAGCACGATCGTTCGAAACATGATGCTGGCGCTGATCAAGCTGCGCTTCAGCGTGGGCAGTTGGCTGCGACCGGAAGCCACCTTGCGCCGCGCCTATCAATTGTTCTGCACGCCATTCGCCTCGTCGCGCACACGTGCGCGTGCCATTGGCGATTTCGGTGCACGCAGGTCAACGATGGCGTTTGGCAACGAGCAGGTTGCCGTGTACATCTGGGGCGATGCCTCGCGCGAGCCGTATGTGTTGCTCTCGCATGGCTGGTCCAGTCATGCCACGCGGTTCTCGAAATGGATTGAACCCCTTCGCGCGGCCGGATTTGCCGTGGTCGGATTCGACCAGCTCGGGCATGGCCAGAGCAGCGGCAAGCGCACCAATCTTCCCGAGTTTGCGCAGGTGTTGGCAGCGGTGGCAGAGCGTTACGGGCAGGCGAGCGCAGTGATTGGCCATTCGCTGGGTGGTGGTGCGGTTGCACTCATGCTTGCCGAAGCCAGGCTTGCCGAGCGCGCCATCCTGATTGCCCCGGTCGCCGATCCGATGGGAGCGGCTTCGCGATTCAGCCAGTTGGTTGGTTTGGCCGAGAAGCTGGGCCGCCGCCTGTTCGATGCCTACGAAACCGAACATCGCCTGCCCGTGGCCAGCCTGCAGGCGTATCGCAAGGTCTCTGCCATTGCATCGCCGGTACTGGTGGTGCATGACCTAGCGGATCGCGATGTGCCCTGGTCCGATGGCGAGTGCTACGCACGTTACTGGCCGGACGCGCGCCTGTATTCCACCACCGGGCTTGGCCATCATCGAGTCGTTGACGATGCCGCCGTGATCGAAGCCAGTCTGCGTTTCCTCGCCGGCGAGGTGGTTGGCGAGCGTGTGGTGTCTTCACCCAACCTTCCGTTCGGCATGGCCTGAGCAGCAGCGGCGAACGAGTGACTTTCGGCCCGTTGCAGAGAGCGCGGATGCATGATGTCGTAGGCAGTCGCCTTTTCCACGGAACTGCTCATGCGCCCTGCATTCTTGTTGCTGTTGTTTTGCCCGGCGCTTGCCTGGGCGGCTGATTCCTTGACTATTCCCACCGGCAAACTGCCGGCGGGAGTCGCGCCCGAGCACTACAGCCTGGATTTCAGGATCGATCCTCGACAAGCCCGCTTCGCGGGCAGCGGCGAGATCCGCGTGCGTTTGAACGAGGGCTCGGATCGCATCTGGCTGCACGCGCAGGGCATTGACCTGCGTTCCACAACGGCAACCGATGCTGCTGGCAAGGCAATCCCGGTGCATGCCGTTTCCCATGACAAGGAAGGCGTGCTTGAGTTGCGTTTTGCATCCCGAATCCCTGCCTAGGTGATCACACTTCGCTTCAATTGGGATGCGGAGTTCAACAAGCAACTTGAAGGCTTGTACAAGGTGAAGGTCGGTGAAGACGCCTATGCGGTCACCCAGATGGAACCGGTGAGTGCACGCCATGCCTTCCCGGGCTTCGACGAGCCGCGCTTCAAGACGCCTTATGACATCAGTCTCACTGTTCCTGTGGAAGATGTCGCGTTGGCGAACACGCGGGTGGTGAAGGAAACGCCATCGAAGGATGGAAAATGGAAGACGCTCCAGTTCGCGACAACCCTACCGCTGCCGACCTACCTGATCGCGATGGCGGTGGGTCCGTGGGAGGTCGTCGAGGCTCCGGCCATTCCACCCAATGCAGTGCGCAGCACGCCATTGCCCTTGCGCGGCATCGCACCGCGCGGTGGCGGCAAGAAGTTGGCTTGGGCACTGCAGACGGCGCCGGAGCAGGTGCGTTTCTTCGAGGAGTACACGCAGCAAGCCTATCCCTTCGACAAACTCGATCTGCTCGGCGCGCCGGATTTCTCCGCAGGCGCGATGGAGAATGCCGGGCTCATCATCTACCGCGATGCCTATCTGCTCGCCGATGCCGATTCACCAGCCGACAAGTTCCGCGGTGTCTACAACATCAATGCCCACGAGATTGCACACCAGTGGTACGGCGACCTGGTCACCGTGCCGTGGTGGGATGACATCTGGCTCAATGAAGCCTATGCCACCTGGGCGCAGGCCAAGGCCAGCCTGGCCATGAAGCCCGAATACCATACCGACCTCAGCGCACTCGAAGGTCGAGTCTGGGCGATGAAATCCGACAGTCTGCTGAGTACGCGCAAGGTGCGCCAGCCCATCAACGGCGAGGGAGACATCCAGACCGCCTTTGATGGAATCACCTATCAGAAAGGTGCGGCAGTTCTCGCCATGTTCGAGCGCTGGGTGGGCGAGGAACGCTTCCGCGCCGGCATGCGCGACTATCTCGCCAAGCGCAAGTTTGGCAGCGGCAGTTCGGATGACCTGATAGCCACCTTGAGTGCCGCAAGCGGCAAGGGTGAACACTTCGCCAAGGCCATGCGCAGCTTTCTCGATCAGCCGGGCGTGCCACTTGTGCAGACTACGCTGAGTTGCCGGAGCGGAAAGGCAAGGCTTGATCTCCACCAGCAACGCTATCTGCCTTATGGCGTGATGGCGGGTGAATCCTCGACCTGGGACGTGCCGGTTTGCGTGCGTTTTGGCCGAGGCAAAACCATGGACAGCCAGTGCTTCCTGCTCGACAAGGCCGAGGCAAGTTTCGACGTTGAAGGATCGTGTCCGGATTGGTACCTGCCCAACGCCGATGCACGCGGCTACTACCGTTTCGAGATGGACAAGCCCGATTTGGCCCGCCTTGCTGCGGCAGTTTCCAGCCTGGCTCCTGTCGAACAGATGACCTATGCCGACGCGCTGAGCTCCGCTTTCCATCGCGGTACCTTGCCACCGGGTACCTTGCTCGAAGCGGTGCCGCTGCTTGCCGGCTCCGAGCTGCCGCAAGTTGCCACGGCCTTGCTGGGCGATCTCGAGTGGATTCGCGAGAACCTGACCGATGCCGGCGTGCGTGGCCAACTGGACGCTTGGATCGCGCAGATTTACATGCTGCGTCTTGAGCAACTGGGCTGGCGCAGGCAGAAGGGTGAGGCGGAATCCGTGACCAACTTGCGCACGCGACTTGCCGAGTTGTTGGCCATGACGATGCGCTGGGCACCGGCACGCGCTCCCCTGGCAACTCAAGGTCGCCAAGCACTTGGCCTCGGCAAGGAAAAGGGCGTGGACCTCTCACGCGCCGACCCGGACCTGCTCGACCTCGCGCTCAAGATCGCCGTGCAGGAGGGTGGGGAAACCGCTTACGCCGCTGCGCTCACGGCATTTGAGGCGGAGCGCGATACCGCCCGTCGCTACGCGTTGCTGGGCGCTTTGGGTTCCACGCACGACGCAGCATTGGCAGCACGGGCACGGGATTAT
>Ga0208460_10000567_pt1 | contig 25084 bp, 20 predicted proteins | sample AD_STIC10_MetaG_FD_184436 | JGI IMG/M metagenome (GOLD analysis project Ga0208460, IMG submission 184436) | Active sludge microbial communities of municipal wastewater-treating anaerobic digesters from USA - AD_STIC10_MetaG (SPAdes) (version 2) | ecosystem: Engineered > Bioreactor > Anaerobic >... | reverse complement strand
ACCGCCGGAGCGGCCACCGCCGCCACCACCGTAGCCGCCGCCACCGCCAGAGCGGCCACCGCCACCACCACCGTAGCCGCCGCCACCGCCGGAGCGGCCACCGCCGCCACCGCCGTAACCGCCGCCACCACCACCACCACCGTAGCCGCCACCACCGCCGTAGCCACCGCCGCCACCGGAGCGGCCACCGCCGCCGCCGAAGCCGCCCGGACGCTCTTCGCGCGGGCGGGCCTCGTTGACGACGAGCGCGCGGCCCTGGAGCGGTTGGCCGTTCATGCCGTTGATGGCCGATTGAGCCTCGGCATCCGAGCCCATCTCGACGAAGCCGAAGCCCTTCGAGCGACCGGTGTCGCGATCCATCATGACCTTCGCCGAGGTCACCGTGCCGAACTGCGAGAACGACTGTTGAAGATCCTCATCACGGATCGAATAGGCGAGGTTACCGACGTAGAGTTTGTTGCCCATGGGAGAGCCCCTTTCCATTTCCTACAGACCATGTGGAGCTTCTACCCATCGTGAACCATTCAAGCGAAGGCGCCGCGTCCATACACAGACTGGCGAATATAAGTGAACTGCGCAAAACTGCGCATCGATTCACGGCAGAAAGTGTTGTTTTCGGGCTGAGGTTCGCTGGCGCCACGCCTCGGCATGCCGGCCAGCGCGGCACTAGGATGCACAGATGGATCTCTTCAAGCCGCTGATCGCGCTGCTGGCTATCGTCAACCCGATCGGGGTTATCCCTTTCTTCATCCATTTCACCCAGGGGTTCAGCCGTGAGCAGCGGCAACGCACCATACGGGTGGCCGCCTTCAGCGCCTTCTGCGTGATCGCGGTGAGCGCGCTGGCCGGCATCAAGATCATCGAGTTCTTCGGCATCTCGCTGGCGTCTTTCCAGGTCGGCGGCGGCATGCTGCTGCTGATCTCGTCGCTGCAGATGCTCAATGCCCAGCCGGCGGAGGGCCGCAAGGAGGACGTCAACGACGGCGACACCAAGGTCGACGCCGGCGACAGCATCGCCATCGTGCCGCTGACCATCCCGCTGCTCACCGGCCCGGCGACCATCTCCACCATGGTCATCTACGCCGACAAGACGCGCCACTGGTGGGAGCTCGCCGTTCTGGTGGGCTACGGTGTCGTCATCGGGCTGGCGGTGTGGGTGGCATTCAGCCTGTCCGGGCGCATCGCCAAGGTGCTGGGCAAGACCGGCATCAACGTGATGACGCGGCTGATGGGCCTGATCCTGGCCGCGCTGGCGGTCGAGGTGATGAGCGACGGGCTGGTCAAGCTGTTCCCGGCGCTGGTCGCGACCGCACGCTGAGCCTGGCGATGCGGCAGGCGCGAGACGGGCCCGGCGCGGCGCTGGCCATGGCGGTGGGCCTGGCCGGCCTGGCCTCGGCGATGGGCGTCGGCCGATTCGCCTTCACGCCGATGCTGCCGCTGATGCAGGCCGCCGGCTTGCTCGACCTGCCGCAGGGCGCCTGGCTGGCCGCGATCAACTATCTCGGCTACCTCGTCGGCGCGCTGATCTGCGCCTTCTTTCCGCCGCCGCCGCTGCAGGCGGCGCGCTGGGGCTTGGCGGCCGTGGCCTTGCTGACGCTGGCGATGGGCCTGCCGCTCGATTTCGCGGCCTGGCTGCTGCTGCGCTTCGGTGCTGGCGTGGCCAGCGCCTGCGTGCTGGTCGGTGTGTCGGCCTGGGCCTTGACGACGCTGGCATCGCTCGGCCGCTCCAACCTGGCCGGCGTGGTGTTCGCCGGCGTGGGCACCGGCATCGCCGCGGCCGGGCTGGTCGGCCTGGCCGCCGGCACCGCGGGCCTGGCGCCGGCACCGACCTGGCTGCTGCTGGGCAGCGCGAGCGCACTGGTCGCCGCCGCGGTGTGGTGGGCCCTGCCGGCGCGCAGCCAAGCCGGCGCGCGCGGCGCCGACGTGCCGTCGCCGATCGGGTCGGCGGGCTGGCGCCTGGTGGTCTGTTACGGCCTCTTCGGTTTCGGCTACATCGTCCCCGCCACCTTCCTGCCGGCGCAGGCGCGTGAGCTCGTGCCCGACCCGGCGCTGTTCGGCTGGGTGTGGCCGGCCTTCGGCCTGGCGGCGGCGCTGTCGACGCTGCTGGCCTCGGCGCTGTTCCGCGAGGCGCCGCCGCGGCGCCTGTGGGCGGTGTCGCAAGGCGTGATGGCGGCCGGGCTGCTCGCCGCGGCGCTGTGGCCGAGCCTTGCGGGGCTGTTGGTGTGCGCCGTTTGTGTCGGCGGCACCTTCATGGTGATGACGATGGCCGCCATGCAGGAGGCGCGGCGGCTCGCCGGCGCCGGCGCACCGCGGCTGATCGCCGCGATGACCGCGGCCTTCGCGGCCGGCCAGTTGATCGGGCCCTTCACGGTCAAGTGGTTCGGCAGCGGGGGCGGCGATGCCCTGCGCCACCCGCAGCTGCTGGCGGCTGCCTGCCTGCTGGCGAGCGCGGCGGCGCTGTGGCCCGGCGAGACCGATCCCGCGCCGCGAGCCGCGACGCCGGGCTGAACCGGCTACTCCGTATCATCGCGCGCAGAACACGAGGGCAGGGATGAGCGAGACGCGATACGACTACATCGTCTGCGGTGCCGGCACGGCCGGCTGCCTGCTGGCCAACCGCCTGAGCGCGGATGCAAGCAAGCGGGTGCTGCTGGTCGAGGCCGGCGGCAACGACGACTACCTGTGGGTGCACATACCGGTCGGCTACCTGTACTGCATCGGCAACCCGCGCACCGACTGGCTCTACGCCACCGAGCCCGACCCCGGCTTGAACGGCCGCTCGCTGCGCTATCCGCGCGGCAAGGTGCTGGGCGGCTGCAGCAGCATCAACGGCATGATCTACATGCGTGGCCAGGCGCGCGACTACGACCACTGGGGCGCGCTCGGCAACGAAGGCTGGAGCTGGGACGAATGCGTGCCCTTCTTCCTGCGTCATGAAGACTTCCACAAGGGCGCGGACGCCTTCCACGCCGCGCCCGGCTTCGACGAGAGCGGCGCGCGTCAGGGCGGCGAGTGGCGTGTCGAGAAGCAGCGCCTGCGCTGGGAGATCCTCGATGCTTTCGCGCAGGCCGCGCAGCAGGCCGGCATCCCGGCCAGCGACGACTTCAACCGCGGCGACAACGAAGGCGTGGGCTACTTCGAGGTCAACCAGCGCGCCGGCGTGCGCTGGAACGCCACCAAGGCCTTCCTGCGCCCGGTGCAGGAGCGCGACAACCTGCAGGTGTGGACGGGCGCGCACATCTCGCGCCTTCTGCTCGCGCACCACGAAGCCGGGGGTTCGTGGGACGGCAGTCGCCGTGCCGTGGGCATCGAGGTGCTGCCGCACGGCGGTGGTGCCCCGGTGCAGGCGCGGCTGCGCGAAGGCGGCGAGGTGATCCTGGCCACCGGCGCGATCGGCACGCCGCAGATCCTGCAGCTCTCGGGCATCGGCCCGGCGCCGCTGCTGCGCGAGCATGGCATCGCCGTCGAGCACGCGCTGCCCGGCGTCGGCGAGAACCTGCAGGACCACCTGCAGATCCGCGCCGTGTTCCAGGTCGACGGCGTGACCACGCTGAACACGCTGGCCAACTCCTGGTGGGGCAAGGCACGCATCGGCCTGGAGTACCTGTTCAAGCGCAGCGGGCCGATGAGCATGGCGCCATCGCAGCTGGGCGCCTTCACGCGCAGCGACCCGGGCCAGCCGCACCCCAACCTCGAGTACCACGTGCAGCCGCTGTCGCTCGACGCCTTCGGCCAGCCGCTGCACCGCTACCCGGCCTTCACCGCCAGCGTGTGCAACCTCAACCCGGCCAGCCGCGGCGCGGTGCGCATCCGCACGCCGAAGAGCAGCGACGCACCGAGCATCGCGCCGAACTACCTGTCCACCGACACGGACAGGCTCATCGCCGCCGAGTCGCTGCGCCTGACGCGGCGCATCGTCGCGCAGCCCGCGCTGTCGAAGTACCAGCCGCGCGAAGTGAAGCCGGGCATGCAGTTCCAGACCGACGAGGAGCTGGCGCGCCTGGCCGGCGACATCGGCACCACCATCTTCCACCCGGTGGGCACCGCGAAGATGGGGCCGGCGAGCGACCCGATGGCGGTGGTCGACGCACGGCTGCGCGTGCACGGCGTGCAGGGCCTGCGCGTGGCCGACGCCAGCGTGATGCCCACCATCACCAGCGGCAACACCAATTCGCCCACGCTGATGATCGCCGAGCGCGCGGCCCAGTGGATCGCGCAGGAGCGTCGCTGACGCCCCGCCCGTGAACAACGCGATCTACCTCCTCAACGTCGCGGTCAGCCTGAGCTTCGGCGTGGCCTTGCTGCTGGCCTGGCAGCGCGACAACAGCCAGGCCTTCCTGCGCATGGTGGGCCTGGCCTTCCTGCTGCATGCCGGCCTGCCGCCGGCCTATGCCGCGCTGAATGCGCCCGACCGCTGGCTGCAGACCGTCGGCCTGGCCACGCTGGTCGCGCTGGCACTGCTGTCGGCCGGGCTGCTGGCGGTGGGTGTGGGCCACCTGGCCGAGCGGCCGTTCACGCCGCGCCAGCGACGCATCGGCGCCGTCGCGCTGCTCGGCCTCGGCCTGGTGCTGCTGCCCGTGGGCCTGCCGCTGGCGCTGGTGGTGCCGGCCGGGCTGAACGTGCTCGTCGGTGCCGCGGCGGCGGCCTGGCTGTGGGGCCGCGGCGGTGCCGAGCGGCTGGCCGGGCTGTTGCTGGTGCTGCTGGCGCTGAACGCGTTGCAGGTGTTCGCCTTCGGCGATGTGGTGGCGGAGCGCCAATCGCTCGTCGCGGCACTGATCCGGCTGTGCATGGGCCTGACGCTGCTGCATGCGGCCGGCCGCCGCTCGGCGGAGGCCTCGCGGGTGGCGCGCGAGCGTTTCATGCGCCTGACCGAACACTCGCACCAGGGCGTGGCGGTGGTGCGCGGCGAGCAGCTGCTCTACGCCAACCCGGCGCTGCTGCGCATCTACGGACTGAACTCGCTGGAGGACGTGCGCACGCTGTGGCGCGACGCCACCATGCCGGAGGCCGAGCGCGCCATCGGCCGAGCGCGCCATCGCAAGCTGCTGTCCGGCGAACTGCAGCGCGACGACTGGTCGGGCGAGCGCTTCCGCTTCGACGGCACGCCGATCCGGCTGCGCTTCTCGGCCTGGCGTGTCGACTGGGACGGCGATGCGGCCGAGCAGGTGGTCGTCAGCGACGAGACCGCGCAGCACGACGCCACCGCGGCGATGCTGCACCAGGCCACCCATGACGAGCTGACCAGCCTGCCCAACCGCAGCGCGCTGCTGGCCAGGCTGCGCGACATGTGCGCGGCCGGCGAGGGCTTCGCGCTGCTGCTGCTCGACGTCGACCGCTTCAAGCTCTTCAACGAGGCGCACGGCCACTCGGTCGGCGACGACGTGCTGCGCGCACTCGCGGCCAGCCTGGCAGCGGCGCTGCGGGGTCGCGCCGAGACCATGCGCCTGGGCGAGGACGAGTTCGCCCTGCTCGCGCCGGCGCAGGACAGCGAGCACATGGCCCATCAGGTGGCGCAGGCGGTGCGCGAGCTGCTGGCGCAGCCGGTGGCGCTGCCTGGGCACGACTTCTTCCTCGACGTCTCGATGGGCGTGGCGCTGCACCCGGCGCACGGCCGCGACCCCGAGGCGCTGCTGCGTGCGGCCAACGCGGCGATGCACGAGGCCAAGCACACGCCCGGCACCTCGCTGCAGTTCGCCGAGGAGCGCTTCGAGCGCGGCTCGGGCGCCACGCTGTTGGCCGAGCAGGCGCTGCGCGCGGGCCTGAAGAACGAGGAGTTCAGCCTCGTCTACCAGCCCAAGGTGGAGATCCGCAGTGCCCTGCGCCCGCCGGTGCTGGTCGGCTTCGAGGCGCTGGTGCGCTGGGATCCGCCGAGCGGCGGCCGAATCTCGCCGCTGCAGTTCATCCCCGCGGCCGAGCGCACCGGCATGATCCGCGAGCTCGGCAAGCTGATCCTCGACCTGGCCTGCGCGCAGATCGTGGCCTGGCGCGGCCGCTTCGGCCACGGCGTGCCGGTGGCGGTGAACGTCTCGCCGCTGCAGTTGCTCGACACCGGATTCGTCGACGAGGTGCTGCGCACACTGCATCGCCACGGCGTACCGCCCGGCCTGCTGTCGCTGGAGATCACCGAGAGCGTGGCGGTCACGCACATGGAGCAGGCGCGCGGCCGCATCGCGCAGCTGCGCGAGCACGGCATCGAGGTCGCGCTGGACGACTTCGGCACCGGCTTCTCATCGCTCAACATGCTGCGCAGCCTGCCGCTGCGCACGGTGAAGATCGACCGCACGCTGATCGAGCCGCTGCCGGCGCGCGATGCCACCGCGGTGGTCAAGGCGATCTGCGATCTGGCGGCGACGCTGGAGCTCGACGTGATCGCCGAGGGCGTGGAGACGGCGGCGCAGTCGGAGGCCGTGCGGGCCGCCGGCTGCCATGTGATGCAGGGTTACCTGTACGCCCGGCCGCTGTCGCCGGCCGAAGCAGGGCGCTGGCTGGACCGCGCGAACCCCGAGGCGCAGGCGGCGCTCAGGCCGCCACGCTGAGCAGGCTGCCCTGGGTGGGCAGGGCCGGCGCGTCCGCGTCCTGGCCGCTGCGCAGCGACTGTGCGAGCTGGCGAAGGAAGGTCGACAGGCCGCTGGCCGCGTCGGGCTTCGCCGCGTCGCCGCCCGTGGCCGGCTGCAGCGCATCGAACAGCTTGCGGAAGGCCGACAGCAACGGCGACTCCTTCGGTGCCTGGGCCTGGGCGGACTGCTGCGTGAGGCTCAGGTTCACCGTGGTCAGGTTGACCGAGGTGGTGCTGCTGCCATCGGCTGCGTCGCTGGTGGTGCTGATCGAGGCGGTGGTCAGGCTGGCCGTGAGCGACACGGCGGTGCCGTCGGTCGGCGTGGGCTGGGCCGGCTTGGCCGGCGCCGAAACTTCGGCGGCCAGGCGCTCCAGGCGTTGCGCCAGGTCGCCGTAACCGCGGCCGTGATGGTGGTGGCCATGGCCGTGGCCGTGGACGCGGCCCCGCTCGCTCGCCGAGTCGCGGCCGTCGCGGCCGGATCCCGTCGAGCGCAGCGCGTCGAACAGCTCGTGAGCGAAGGCCATCGCGGCGTCTTTCAGGCTGCTGCTCGCGTCGGCGGTGGCGGTGGCTGTGCCGGACGCGGAAGACGCGTCGGTCGCCGCGGCCTTCGAGTCGGGTGCCGCCGTCGTCTTGCTGCTGGGCATCAGGCTGCCGAGCGCCTGCATCATGGCCGCCACCAGCGGGTTGCGGCGCGGCGCCGCAGCGTCGCAATGCCCCGCTTCGTCGCGGTCCTGGCAGCGCTGGCGTTTCGGCGCATCGGTGCGGGGGATGCTCAGGTCGAGCGGCGCGGCGCTGCGCGGGGCGGTGGCGGTAGCGGTGACGGTGGGCATGCGAGGCTCCTGATCAACATTCGGGGCAATGCGGCCGCGTCTTGCGTCACGGGCCGCAGGTGACAAGACGGTTATCGACAGCCGGCCGCCGCGGCCTGAGGCCGCAGTCGTAACCGATTGCTGGCGGCCCGAGGCACACTGCGCAGCGTGAACGCCATCGAAACTCCCTTCGCGACCGTGCTGCTGCCAGGCCTGGCCTGCGATGCCGGGATGTGGCAAGCGCAGCAGGTGGCCTTGGGCGCTCGCTTCGCGCCGTGTGTGAGCGACGTGCACACGCGCGCCGACAGCATCGCCGGCATGGCCATGACGCTGCTGGCCGATCATCCCGGCGAGCTGGTGCTGATTGGCGCCTCGATGGGCGGGCGGGTGGCGTTGGAAGCGGCACGGCTCGCGCCGCATCGCGTGCGCGGCCTGGCGCTGCTGGGCAGCACGGCGCGCGCCGACACCGATGCGCTGCGAGCTGTTCGCCTGCAGGCCATCGAGATGTTCGAAGCCGGCGAGGGCGACGACGTCCTGGAAGCGAACGTCTGGTTCGTCTTCGACCGCAGTGCCTGGGACGACCAGCCGCTGCTCGACCGCTATCTGGCGATGGTGCGCCGTGCCGGCACGCCGCAGCTGGTGCGGCAGAACCGCGCGATGGTCGCCGCGCCCGATGGCGCCCCCGGCCTGCGCGAGATCCGATGCCCGACCCTGGTGGTGTGCGGCGAAGGTGATGGCGTCACGCCGCCCGAATGCTCGCGCGAGATCGCCGCGGGGATCGCCGGGGCACAGCTGCACCTGCTGCCGGACTGCGGCCACATGCTGACGATGGAGAAGCCGCAGCGTGTCAACGCCCTGCTGCTGGACTGGTTGAGCCGGCTCAGTTGAGCGGCGCTACAACTCTTCACAGTGGGGATAGGGGCGGTCTTCCAGAATCCGCCGCGGCTCGAATGCAGGGAAGGACATCATGAACAAGCTCAGCCTTTCGATCACTACGCTGGCCGCCGCGGCGCTGCTCGCGCTCGCCTCGTGCGGCGGCGGTGGCGACGACGCCGGCACCAACCCCGGCAACGACACCACCGCACCGGTGGCCACGCTGACCGCCCCGGCGGCCGCTGCTGCCGGTCTGGCCGGCACCATCACGCTGAGTGCTTCGGCGACCGACAACATCGCCGTCGGCAGCATCGAGTTCCAGGTCGATGGCCAGGCGTTCGGCAGCACCGGCACCGGCGGCACGCACAGCGTGCAGCTCGACACCACCGCCTACGCCTCGGGCCAGCACGTGGTGCGCGCTCGCGCCCGCGACGCCGCCGGCAACGTGTCGGCCTGGGCCAGCGCCACGGTGGAGTTCGGCGGCACGCGCACGCAGCCGACGGGTTTCACGCGCAACTCCGCGTTCGTTTCCGGCTTGAGCAATGCCACCGCAATGGCGCAGGCGCCCGATGGACGCTGGTTCGTGGCGCAGCAAGGCGGCGCGCTCCGGGTGGTGAAGAACGGCGCACTGCAGCCCGCAGCGTTCACCACGCTCACCGTCGATTCGACCGGCGAGCGCGGCCTGATCGGTGTGGCGTTGCACCCCGACTTCGCGACCAATGGCTGGATCTACCTCTACCACACGACACCGGAGAACGGCACGCACAACCGCATCGTGCGTGTCACAGCGAACCCGCCCACGTCGGACACGGTCTCGGTCGGCAGCACGGCGTTGATCGCCGACCTGCCCGCGCTCAGCGCCACCAACCACAACGGCGGCGCCATGCATTTCGGTGCCGACGGCAAGCTCTATGTGGCGGTGGGCGACAACGCCAATGGCGCCAACGCGCAGGACCCCACCACCGTGCTGGGCAAGATGCTGCGCTTCAACGACGACGGCACGATCCCCACCGACAACCCGTTCTACGCGGCGCGCAGCGGGCAGGCCCGCGCCGCCTGGGCCGATGGCCTGCGCAACCCGTACACCTTCGCGGTGCAGCCGGGCACCGGGCGCATCCACATCAACGACGTGGGCGAGAGCACCTGGGAAGAGATCGATGTCGGCGCTGCCGGCGCCAACTACGGCTGGCCGGCCACCGAAGGCCCGACCACGGCCGCCGGCGTGACGGCGCCGCTGTTCGCCTACAGGCACACTGCGACGGTGCCGCCGGGCGCCGGCCCTGGCGGCTTCTTCACCGGCTGCTCGATCATCGGTGGCGCTTTCTATCCGGACAGCGGGCCGTTCCCGGTGGCCTACCGCGGCAGCTACTTCTTCGCCGACTACTGCTCGCAGTGGATCGGGCGCTTCGACCTCGCCAACGGCGCCGCCTACGCCTTCGGCGCGGCCGGCGGCTCGCCGGTGGGCCTGCGCGTGGGTGGCGACGGCGCGCTGTACGTGCTCACGCGCAGCGGCATCACGCGCTTCAGCACGCCCTGATGCCGGCGCGCCGGCGCGACTCAGGCCAGCAGCTGCTTGCGTGCCCGGTGCAGGCGCACGAACAGGTTCTCCTCGCTGATCGCCAGCGACGCGCAGACCTGGGCGGTGTCGCCGTCCTGCAGGACGCGCTGCTGCATCGCATCGCGCAGCCCGGCCGGCAGGGCTTCGATGCGCGCCAGCGTCTGCGCCAGCCGCTCACGCTGCTCGGCCACCTCGTCGGGGCGCGGCTGCGGGCATTCGATGTCGAAGGCGCCGCCTTCCTCGTCGTCACCCAGGCCCTGGTCGAGGCTGTGCAGCCCGGCGCGCTGGCGCACCAGGTCGACGATCTTGTGCTTGAGGATGGCGGTCAACCACGAGCGCAGCGCCGACCGGCCCGCGAACGCCGCACGGCCGGTGATCACCGCCTCGAACACGTCGTGCACCAGGTCCTCGGCCAGCGCCGGGTCGAGCAAGCGGCGCCGCGCGAAGCGCACCAGGGACTCGCGGTGCGAAACCATCTCGGCCCAGTTCACGGCGAGGCAAGGCGTGGCGGCGGCAGGGGCGAAGGCGGTGGCGGTGCTCATGGGGTGCTTCCGTGGGGGCTGTCGATGGCGTGACTGTGGCCAGCGCATCTCGCGCCACCCTCACCGAAGCTCACAGGAAGATCACATCGGTGTAAGGAGTGGCTCGTGGGGCCGACAATCGCGGCATGGCCTCCAGCGCTTCCATTCCCGCCGCCGCATCGATCCTGGTTGCCGAAGACCAGGCCGACATCCGCGAGCTGCTCGAGATGAACCTGCGCAACGCGGGCTACCAGGTGACGGCGGTGGCCGACGGCAGCACGGCGCTGGCGCAGCAGATCTCCCAGCCGCGCGAGCTGCTGGTGCTCGACCTGATGATGCCGGGGCTCGACGGGCTGGAGGTCTGCAAGGCACTGCGCGCGCGCGGCAGCGCGGCGCCGATCCTGATGCTCACCGCCAAGTCCACCGAGCTCGACCGCGTGCTCGGCCTGGAGCTGGGCGCCGACGACTACCTCACCAAGCCCTTCTCGCTGGCCGAGCTGCTGGCGCGCGTCAAGGCGCTGCTGCGCCGCGCCGAGCTGCTGCGCGTGGCGCAGGCCCAGTCGGCGGGCAGCACCAGCGTGATCCGCAACGGCGAGCTGGAGATCCAGCCGGCCAAACGGCAGGTGCGCTACCGCGGCGCGTCGCTCGACTTCACCGCGCTGGAATTCGACCTGCTGCTGCACTTCGCGTCGAACCCGGGCCTGGTGTTCTCGCGCGCGCAGCTGCTCGATGCCGTCTGGGGCTACAGCCACGACGGTTACGAGCACACCGTGACGACGCACATCAACCGCCTGCGCACCAAGCTCGAATCCGACCCGATGCGCCCGGAGCTCATCCTCACCGTGCGCGGGGCGGGCTACAAGATGCGCGAGTCGCCGCTGTGAGGCGCACGGCGGCATGACGGTCAGGCTGAAGCTGGCGCTCACGGTGGTGGCCACCGGGCTGCTCACCGCGCTGGGAGTCATCGCGGCGGTGCTCTACGCCTTCGAGCGCTTCGAGCACGAGACCACCTTCCAGCGCGCCAACGCCTTCCTCGCCCGCGTCACCGCCAGCTACGACGACCTGCTCGACCAGCAGCAGCGTCAGCCGGAGGAGTTCCGTGCCTGGCTGCGCGGCCTGGTGCTCTACGAGCCGGATACCCAGCTCTACCTGCTCGATCCGCAGGGCACGGTGCTGGCCAGCAGCGGCCGGGCACAGTTGCCGCCGGGCTTCAAGGTGGCGATCGAGCCGGTGCGCGCTGCGGCCGAGGTGGCGGCCGGCCGCAGCGCCAACCGCTACGTGATGGGCGACGACCCCGAACGCATGGACGACGACGCGGTGATCGCGGCGCGCCCGGTGCAGCGCGCCACCATCCGCAACGACGCGGTGGCCGCCGGCTACCTCTACCTCGTCTGCCACAAGGTCGCGGCCCTGCCCGCGTCGCGCTGGGACGTGGCGCGCAACAGCCTGGCCCTGCCCGGGCTGGTGCTGATCTGCGGCATCGTCGCGCTGACCACCCTCTTTGCCGCGCTGATCATCGCGGCGGTGACCCGGCCGCTGCAGCGGCTCACGCAGGCCGTGTCGACGCTGTCGGCACGCGGGCTCGACGAGGGCCACCTGTCGACACCGCAGGCGCTGTTGCCGCCGGCCGGCCGCGACGAGTTCGGCCGGCTCACGCAGGCGTTTTCGATGATGCTCGACACGCTGCAGCGGCAGTGGGCAGCGCTGCGCCGGCTCGACCACTTCCGCCGCGAGGGCGTGAGCAACCTGTCGCACGACCTGCGCTCGCCGTTGACCGCCACGGTGGCCTGCCTGGAGACGCTGGAGGCGCGCTGGCGCCCGGCCGACGGCAGCGATGGCAATGACAGCCGCGCCGAGGAGCGCCGCCTCGTCGAGGTGGCGCTGCGCAACACGCGCAATGCGGCGCGCCTGGTGCAGTCGCTCGGTGACCTGGCACGGCTGGACGAACCCAGCTTCGCGCTGCGCCGCGAGCCGGTCGATGCCGGCGAGCTGCTCGACGACATCGCACTGCGTTTCGCCGACCGCTCGGCGCGCCAGGGCGTGCGGATCTCGGTGGAACATGCCGTGCAGGCCGAGGCCGCGTTCGCCTCGCTGGACATCGAGCTGTTCGAGCGTGCCGTCGCCAACCTGGTGGACAACGCGCTGAAGTTCTGCCCCGCCGGTGCGGCGATCACGCTGAGCGCGCGCGCCGATGCGACGACGCTGCACGTGTGCGTGTCCGACACCGGCCCCGGCATCGCGCCGGCCGACCTGCCACACCTGTTCGACCGCTTCTTCCAGAGCCGGCAGAGCGTGGCCCCGGCCACCGGCGAGGGCGGCAAGGGGCTGGGGCTGGCGATCGTCAAGCGCATTGCCGAGTTGCACGGCGGCACCGCACAAGTGCGCAGCATGCCCGGGCAGGGCACTCAGGTGCACCTCGCGCTGCCCCGGCAGCTTGCCGTGGCGCCCGAGAACAGGGCAGGGTAAGCCCGGCTGCACCACCTCGGACCTCACGCCTACAGTTCGCCCACTGCGCGACCGGCACCTCCCCTGGAGCCGGCCCGGGCGGGGGACTGAGGAGACGTTAGAGCGCACCGCGCCACACGCAGGTCGCGCCACTCGACAGGCTGCATGAGCAGCCGATGCAAAATGCAAAGGGCGCCGGGCCAACACCCGGCGCCCTTTTCACTGGAGCCCGGCGTTGCGCCGCGCCGCATCCTTCCCGACCCATGACCGAACTCGCCATCGTGGCGCTGGCCTCGCTGTTCGCCGGCTGTGTGGACGCCATCGTCGGCGGCGGCGGGCTGATCCTGGTGCCGGCGCTGTTCGGCATGTACCCGGGCGCGGCGCCGGCCACGCTGCTGGGCACCAACAAGGGCTCGGGCATCTGGGGCACGGGATGGGCGACACTGCAGTTCGCCCGGCGCGTGCAGCTGCCGTGGAAGTCGTTGTTGCCGGCCGCGGCCGCGGCGCTGGCAGGCAGCTTCGCCGGCGCCTGGGCGCTCACGCTGGCCAGCCCCGACAGTTTGCGCAAGGCGCTGCCGCTGGTGCTCGTGGCCGTGCTCGCCTACACGCTGGCGCGCAAGGACCTCGGCCGCCACCACGCGCCGCGGCTGCACGGTGCCGCGCAGACAGCCACCGCCTGTGCCATCGGCTCGGTGGTCGGCTTCTACGACGGCTTCTTCGGCCCCGGCGCGGGCAGCTTCTTCGTGTTCCTGTTCGTGCGGCTGCTGGGCTTCGATTTCCTCCACGCTTCGGCCAGCGCCAAGCTGCTGAACACCGCCACCAACGCCGCGGCGCTGCTGCTGCTGGCCTCCAAAGGCCATGTCTGGTGGCATGTCGCGGCTGTGTTGGCGCTTGCTAACGTGACGGGCAGCCTGATCGGCACGCGGCTCGCGCTGCGCCACGGCGCGGGCTTCGTGCGCAGCGCCTTCATCGTGGTCGTGACGGCACTGATCGCCAAGTCCGGCTGGGACGCCTTCGTTCGCTGAGGCCTCGCCCAGGCCTGAGTAACGCGTCAAATCCCGGCCATTTCGGCGTTTCGGCGGCGGGCTGCGCTCCTAGCATCCGTGCAGGAGTCCGTCCCGCGAAAGAGCCTCATGCCAGTCGATCCGAAGCTGCGTTCCCTGAACATCGATGTGCCCGCCCAGCCCGAGTCGCTGGTCAAGCTGTCGCTGCTTCTCGCCGACGAAGACGTCAATCTGCAGTCGATCAGCGGCCTCATCAATTCGGACATGGCGCTCGCCTCGGCGGTGCTGAAGGCCGTCAATTCCTCCCTGTACGGCCTGGCCGGCCGCGTGCAGAGCGTGCAGCAGGCGATCACCTACCTGGGCACGCGCGAGGTGGCCTCGGTCACCTTCGAGATGGGCCTGAAGGCGGTCTTTCCGCCCTCGCCCGAGCTCGATGCGGTGTGGGAGCGCGCCAGCGTGCGCGGCCTGCTGATGGGCCGCATCGGCCAGGCGCTCAACGTCGACCCCTGGGCGGCGCACTCGGCCGGCCTGTTCGAGGAATGCGGCAAGGCGGTGCTGTTCCGCCATGCACCCGAGCGCTACAAGCCACTGCTGCGCGCGGCCGAGAACGACGAGGACCTGCTGCTGCTCGAGCACGACGAATTCGGCGTCAGCCACGATGCGCTCGGCGCCGCGCTGTGCGAGAGCTGGGGCCTGGCGCCCGCGGCGGTGTCCAGCGTGCGCTATCACGTGATGGTCAACGCCACGCTGCAGTTGCCGATGCAGCTGCCGCGCCGCGCCATCTGCGCGCTGTCGGCGCTGGCGCACGCGCTGATGACCGATCCCGACACGCTCGACGTCGTTGCCGAGAAGGTGGCGCCGCAGGCCGACCTCGACCCCGCGCTCGTGCTGCGCGGCGCGCGCAAGGTGCAGGAACAGATCGAGAACGCGGTGGAACGCGAACGCGCCTGAGCGCGCGCGGCGCTGCGGTCGCTTTCCGCTACAGGCGGCGCGTGGTCTCGCGCACGATCAGCTCCAGTGGCGGCACGTCCACCGCCGGCATGGCGTGGCCGAGCATCGTCAGCAGCGCATGTGCCGCGGCGAGGCCGATCTCGTAGATCGGCTGGCGCACGGTGGTCATCGGCGGCGTGGCGTAGGCGGTGGCGGGCAGGTCGTCGACACCGACGATCGACACGTCGTCGGGCACCCGCACCCCGCGCCGGTACAGCGCCATGCGGGCGCCGAACGCCGTCTGGTCGTTGGCCGCGAACACGGCGGTGAAGGTCTGGCCGCTGTCGAGCAGCCGGTTCATGGCCAGCAGGCCGCCGCTTTCCATGAAGTCGCCCTGCATCACCAGCTCCGGGGCCGCCGCGAGGCCGGCCTCGCGCAACGCCCGCTCGTAGCCGGCGCGGCGGTCGGTGGCATCGGTGTGGTCGGACGGCCCGGCGATGTGCGCGATGCGCCGGTGGCCCAGGTTGAGCAGGTGGCGCGTGGCGAGGTGGCCGCCGGCCTCCTGGTCGAGCGTGAAGGCACGCACCTGCGGCGCTTCGAGCTGCCGGCCGGTCACGACGATCGGCTGGTGGCGCGCGAACCCGGCGATCTGGCGGTCGTCGAGGTGGCCGGTGAGGATCACCAGGCCGTCGATGCGGCGCGCCATCAGCAATCGCACCCGCTCCGATTCCTCGGCGGCGTTCCAGTGGCCGCTGACCATGATCGGCGCGTAGCCGGTGCCGGCCAGGCCGGCCTCGATGCCTTTCATGGCGCGGCCGTAGAACGGGCTCTCGACGTCCTGCGTCAGGATGCCGATCGTCATCGTCGTGCCGGTCTTCAGGCTGCGCGCGAAGAGGTTGGGGCGGAAGTCGAGCTTGCGGATCGCCTCTTCGACGGCGCTGCGCTTGTCCGAGGTGACGCGCGCCGTGCCGTTGAGGATGCGCGACACCGTGCTCGGGGACACCCCGGCTTCGCGCGCCACGTCGAGAACGGTCACGGAGGAAGGAGGAGCGTCGATGCCGGAAAGCGTGGCCACGGGAGAGGAATTCGAAGACTTGCACCGATTGTGCACGCCGGATTTCTCATGATAACGTTTTCAGAATCACCCTGCCGGCACCCGACCGGCCTGAAAGGAGCAGCGATGCACCGCGCGAAGTTCTTCCGCCGCTGGATCTGGAGCCTCGCGGGGCTGCTGGCCAGCGTCACGGCCACCCCTGCCGCGGCCAGCGCCGGCGATTGCAGCTTCGAACAGCCGCCGGCGCAGCGCGCGCTCGGCTGCCAGCAGCGCCTGGCACGCAGCATCAACTTCGGCAACATGCTCGACCACGCTCGCGAAGGCCTGGCCGGCCCGATGCTGCGCGACGAGTTCATCACCCTCACGGCACAGGCCGGCTTCACCGCGATCCGCCTGCCGGTGCGCTGGGATGCCCGCGCCGGCTACCAGCCACCGTACCGAATCGACCCGGCGTTCTTCGAGCGCGTGGATGGTGTGGTGCGCCTGGCGCTCGAGCACAAGCTGGCCATCGTGCTCGACATGCATCACTACGCCGCCATGATGCTCGAGCCATTGGTCGAGCGTGAGCGCTTCCTCACAATCTGGCGGCAAGTGGCCGAACATTACCGGGACGCCCCTGCGACGGTGATGTTCGAACTCCTCAACGAACCGAACCGCGAGTTGACTCGTGCACGCTGGAACGAGGCGCTGGCGGCGGTGTTGCCAGTCATCCGGTCGAGCAACCCGCAGCGCACGCTGATCGTGGGCGGCGGCGACTGGAACAGTGGCCCGGCGCTCGACAGCCTCGCACTGCCGGCCGACGACCGCAACCTGATCGCTACTTTCCACTACTACGAGCCGATGGCCGTGACGCACCAGGGCGCCGAATGGGTCAGCGGTGCCGGCGCCTGGGTCGGCACGACCTGGAGCGCCACCGCCGAGCAGACCGCGAAGCTGCGCGACGACTTCGACCGCGTGGCGCGCTGGGCGGCGCGCGAACGGCGGCCGGTGCTGCTGGGCGAATTCGGCGCCTACTCGCGGGCGGACGAGCCCACCCGCATCGCCTGGACCCGCGCGGTGCGCGAACACGCCGAAGCCCGTGGTTTTGCCTGGTCCTACTGGGAGCTGGCCTCGAGCTTCGGGGTGCTGGAGCCGCTCTCATTGCAGTGGCGCCGGCCGCTGCTGGAGGCTTTGCTGCCGCCTCGCTGAGAGGATCAGGACTTTCCCCGAGTGCCGTTGACAACGTTTTCATGGCCTGCTGCAATGCACGCCAGTCTGAAAACAATTTCAGATGCAGCCCGGCGCAGGAGAGCCCTGCCCGGGGGGCGAAGTCCGACAAACATGAAAACGATGCCAGACAGCTGGCATCACAATGTCGCCCGCGAGGGCATGGAGACAACGGATGAAAGCATTTCTGAAACCCGTCCTGGGCGCCCTGGCGCTGGGCTTGTCGGCCGCCGCGATGGCGCAGAACGTGACGATCAGCGTCGCGTCCTTCCCCGACCTCGACCGCGGCATCAAGCTGGCGATCCCGCTGTACAAGAAGCTGCATCCAAACGTCGAGATCAAGCTGACCAGCCTGGCCTATGCCGACCACCACACCGCGATGACCACCGCGCTGGCCACCGGCGCCAACCTGCCCGACGTGATGGCGGTGGACATGGGCTTCATCGGCAAGTTCGCCGAAAGCGGCGGCATGGAAGACCTGGCCAAGGCGCCCTACAACGCGCTGCAGTACCGCGACAAGGTGGCTCGCTTCACCTATCCGCTGGCAATGAGCGGCCAGGGCGTGATGGTGGGCATGCCGGTGGACATCGGCCCCGGTGCGCTGTTCTATCGCAAGGATCTGCTCGACAAGGCCGGGGTCAGCGAAGCCGACCTGACCAAGAGTTGGGAGTCGTACGTCGAATCGGGCAAGAAGCTCAAGGCCGCCACCGGCGCCTGGCTGCTGGCCAGCGCTGTCGACATCAAGGACATCTACATCCGCTCCGACCTGAAGGACGGCGAGGGCGTCTACTTCGACAAGTCGGGCAAGCCCACCATCGACAACGCGCGCTTCCGCAAGGCCTTCGAGCTGGCCAAGGCGGCACGTGACGCCGGCATCGACGGCAAGATCGGCGCCTGGTCGAATGAATGGAGCGAGGGCTTCAAGCGCGACAAGATCGCCTCGCAGATGATGGGCGCGTGGCTGGCCGGCCACCTCAACAACTGGCTGGCCCCCGAATCCAAGGGCAAGTGGCGCTCGGCGCAGTTGCCCGGCGGCGCGTTCGGTTCCTGGGGCGGCTCGTTCTACGGCGTTCCCAAGAAGGCGCAGAACAAGGCGGCGGCCTGGGACTTCATCAAGTTCCTGACCACGACGAAGGAAATGCAGATCGAAGCCTTCCGCGGTTTCGATGCCTTCCCGTCGCTGATCGAGGCGCAGAACGATGCCTTCATCGACCAGCCGATCGAGTACCTCGGCGGGCAGAAGGCGCGCCAGCAGTGGAAGGTCGCGGCCGGCAAGATCGCCGCGATGGACGTCGACAAGTTCGACCCGGTGGCCGCCGAGGTGGTCAACGCCGAGCTGGAGAACGTGCTCGAGAAGAACAAGGACATCAAGGCGGCGCTCGCCGATGCGCAGGCCGCGGTGGCCAAGCGCGTTCGCCGTTGATTCCTCTCGACCGCACCCTGCGGCCCGCCGGCCGCACCCCACGTTGACCCGGATTCCCCCCGGCCCACGGCGCGGGCAGCCTCGCTGCCCATGCCCCGACGCCGTCCGACCATGCACGCCCGCGCCACCCCGAATCAGCCCGAAGCCGCTACCGCGGCGCAGCCTCCGCGCCGCGCGCCAGCCGCGCGCGTGCGCCGGCAATGGCTGCCGCGGCGCTGGGCACCGTACGTGTTCATCAGCCCGTTCTTCATCCTGTTCGCGGTGTTCGGGCTGTTCCCGCTGCTGTTCTCGATCTACCTCTCGTTCCACCGCTGGGACCCGGCCGAGGGCCTGGCGGCGATGCGCTTCGTCGCCTTCGAGAACTACCTGTACGTGCTGCAGGACGACGACTGGTTCCGCCACTCGATCTTCAACACGCTCTGGCTGGCGCTGGTCAGCGGCCTGCCGCAGCACCTGGTGGCCCTGCCGCTGGCGTTCTTCTTCCACAGCGCGCTGGGCCGATGGCGCAACGCGGTGGTGGGCGTGTACTTCCTGCCCTTCATCACCTCGACGGTGGCGATCTCGCTGGTGTTCTCGACGCTGTTCTCGCGCGACTTCGGCATGGTCAACGTGATGCTGACCTCGCTGCACCAGGTGCCGGTACTCGGCTGGCTGTTCCCTTCGGCGAACATCGACTGGAGCCAGCCCGGCTACACCAAGTGGATGATCGCCTTCGTGGTCTGGTGGCGCTACGTGGGCTGGAACGCCGTGCTCTACCTGTCGGCGATGCAGACGATCCCGCGCGACCTGTACGAGGCGGCGACCATCGACGGCGCGAAGCCCTGGCAGCAGTTCCGCCACATCACGTTGCCGCTGCTCAAGCCGATGATCTTCTTCGCCGTCACGCTGACCATCATCGGCAACCTGCAGCTCTTCGAGGAGCCGTTCATCCTCACCGGCGGCACCGGCGGCATCGGCCAGGCCGGCAAGACGGCGGCGATGCACATGTACGGCACCGCCTTTGTCGACGGCGACTTCGGCACCGCCTCGGCGATCGCCTGGCTGCTCTTCCTGCTGATCGGCGCGGCCACCTGGGCCAACAACCGCCTGCTCGGCAAGCGCGACTGAGGGCGCCACGATGCTCGTCACCGCCCTCACCCCGCAGCGCCTGATCGCCTACGCCATCGTCGCCATCGGCGCGGTGCTGATGCTCGGGCCGTTCTATTTCATGTTCGTGTTCGCCACCCACACGAACCGCGAGATCCTGTCGATGCCGCCGCCGCTGTGGTTCGGCAGCGCCTTCCTCGACAACCTGGACCAGTTGCTGCGCAGCCTGCCGCACTTCTGGAAGAACGTCGGCTGGAGCGTCTACGTGGCGCTGATGTCCACCGTGCTCAACCTGTTCTTCTGCTCGCTGGCCGGTTTCGCCTTCGCGATGTACGACTTCAAGTGGCGCGAAGGACTGTTCGCCATGGTCATGGCGACCATGCTGCTGCCCAGCTTCGTCGGCATGATCCCGACCGCGCTGACGATGAGCTGGCTCGAATGGATGAACCAGCCGCGGGCGCTGTACGTGCCCGGCGCCGTGGGTGCGCTGGGCATCTTCATGATGCGCCAGTACATCGAGTCGGCCATTCCGCGCGAGCTGATCGATGCTGCGCGCATCGACGGCTGCGGCGAGTTCGCCATCTACTGGCGTGTCGTGCTGCCGCTGATCGGGCCCGCGCTCGGCACGCTCGGCCTGATCACCTTCATCGGCTCGTGGAACAACTTCATCGGGCCGCTGATCGTCATCCGCGACATGGAGATGTACACCGTGCCGCTGGCGCTGCGCTCGCTGCAGGGCACCGGGCAGATCCCCTGGGGCGCCATCTCCGCCGGCTCGGCGATCGCCGTGCTGCCGCTGCTCGTGCTGTTCATGCTGGCTTCGCGCCGGCTCATCGAAGGCCTGACCGCCGGTGCCGTGAAGGCCTGAGGCGCGTCGCCGACAAGGAAGAGAAACCGTGACCGACCCGAGATTCCCGTCCGACTTCCACTGGGGCGTGGCCACCAGCGCCTACCAGATCGAAGGTGCCGCCGCCGTTGACGGCCGCGGCCCGTCGATCTGGGACACCTTCGCCCACACGCCGGGCAAGACGCGGGGCGGTGACCATGGCGACGTCGCCTGCGACCACTATCACCGCTACCCGCAGGACTTCGACCTGATCGCCGGCCTGGGCCTGAACGCCTACCGCTTCTCGATCGCCTGGCCGCGCGTGCAGCCGCAGGGCAAGGGCGCCTGGAATGCCAAGGGCCTGGCTTTCTACGACCGCCTGGTCGATGCGCTGCTCGAGCGCGGCATCACGCCGCACGCCACGCTCTACCACTGGGACCTGCCGCAGGCGCTGCAGGACGAAGGTGGCTGGCTCAACCGCGACACCGCGCTGCGTTTCACCGACTACGCGGTGACCATGGGCTTGCGCCTGGGCGACCGGGTCGCGGCGATCTCCACCCACAACGAGCCCTGGTGCACGGCGCACCTGGGCCACCACAGCGGCCAGTTCGCGCCGGGGCTGAAGGATCCGCAGGCCGCCGTGCAGGTGGCACACCACCTGCTTCTCTCGCACGGGCTGGCGCTGCAGGCGATGCGCGCGGCCGGCGTGAAGGTGCCGCTGGGCATCGTGCTGAACCAGTCGCCGGCAGTGCCGGCCACCGACCGTGCCACCGACCTGGCGCTGGCCGAGCGCGAGTACGCGCTGTTCGTGCGCTGGTTCATGGACCCGATCTTCCTGAAGCGCTACCCGACGGCCAGCGGGGTGCATCTTTATCCGCAGGTTCGTGAAAACGATTTCGATGCGATCGCCCAGCCGCTCGACTTCCTCGGCATCAACTACTACACGCGCATCTGGGTCTCCAGCGAGGAGCCGCCGCGTCCGGCGCCGCGGCTGGACGGCGTCACCGACATGGGCTGGGAGGTCTACCCGCAGGGCCTCGCCGACCTGCTCACCGGCATCCATCGCGAGTACAGGCTGCCGCCGATCTACATCACCGAGAACGGCATGGCCAACGCCGATACGCTGGTCGACGGGCAGGTGCACGACGCGCAGCGCATCGCCTACCTGAAGGGCCATCTCGAGGCGCTGTCGCGCGCCATCGAAGCCGGCGTCGACGTGCGCGGCTTCTTCTATTGGAGCCTGCTCGACAACTACGAGTGGGACTCCGGCTACGGCAAGCGTTTCGGCCTCGTGCACGTGGACTACGCGACGCAGCAGCGCACGCTCAAGGACAGCGCGCACTGGTACCGCGATTTCGTGGCGCGCCAGCGTGCGGCCCGGCAGGAGCGCTGACATGGCCGCACTCACCCTGCGCGGCATCCGCAAGTCCTTCGGCGCCGTCGAGGTGCTGCGAGGCATCGATCTGGACATCGCCGACGGCGAGTTCGCCGTCTTCGTCGGCCCCTCGGGATGCGGCAAGTCCACGCTGCTGCGCATGATCGCCGGGCTCGAGGACATCGAGCGCGGCGAGGTCGCCATCGGCGGCGAGTGCATCAACGCGGTGCCGCCGGCGGAGCGCGGCATCGCCATGGTGTTCCAGAGCTACGCGCTGTACCCGCACATGACGGTGGCGCAGAACATGGGCTTCGCGCTGAAGATGGCCGGCCAGTCGAAGGTCGAGGTCGAGGCCGCGGTGGACCGTGCCGCCGAGATCCTGCAGATCGGCCCGCTGCTCGCACGCAAGCCGCGCGAGCTCTCCGGCGGCCAGCGCCAGCGCGTGGCGATCGGCCGCGCCATCGTGCGCAAGCCCAAGGTGTTCTTGTTCGACGAACCGCTGTCCAACCTCGATGCGGCGCTGCGCGTGCAGATGCGCATCGAGCTGTCGAGGCTGCACAAGGAACTCGGCGCCACGATGGTCTACGTGACGCACGACCAGGTGGAGGCGATGACGCTGGGCGACCGCATCGCGGTGTTCAACGCCGGGCGCGTCGAGCAGGTCGGCGCACCGCTGGAGTTGTACACGCGGCCGGTCAACCAGTTCGTCGCCGGATTCCTCGGCTCGCCGCGCATGAACTTCATCCGCGGCCAGGCGCTCGCCGCAGGCGCCGGCAGGATGAAGTTCGAGGCTGCCGGCGCCGGCCTGATCGAGCTGCCGCTGCCCGCCGGAGGGCGCCCGGCCGGCGCCGACGAGATGGTGCTCGGCGTGCGGCCCGAGCACCTCGGCGTGGCGCGTGCCGACGAAGGCCTGGCCGCGCGCATCGAGGTGCTCGAACACCTGGGCGACGCCCTGATCGTGCACGCCAGCCTGCGCGGCTCGCGCGAAAGCGTGTCGCTGCGACTGGCCGCCGACCACCCCGGCCTGGCCGCCGGCCAGGACATCGGCCTCGTGCCTCTGGCCGCCCACACGCTGATGTTCGACGGCAGCGGCCGCGCCCTCTCACCCCACTGACCCACCGAGAAGGGCCAGCGAGTTCCCCCGCGTCAGCCGACCGACATCGCTCGTGAAAACGATTTCGCAGCGAGTGGGCCGGGAACGCACCCCCCCGCCGCGACCCGGCATTTCAACCACCCCAGGAGACGAGGAGACCCCATGAAGAAGACCACCCTGATCGCCGCGATGGCACTGGCCGGCATGGCCGGCGCCGTGCAGGCTGTCGAACTGAGTTATTCCGGCTACGTCCGCGCCGGCACCGGCATCAACGTGCGCGGCGGCACCCAGGTCTGTTTCGGCCTGGCCGGCGCCGACACCAAATGGCGCCTGGGCAACGAGTGCGACTACGTCATCGAGCCCAACTTCGTCGCCAAGCTGGCCTCGTACGAAGGCTCCGACTGGTACGTGCACGTGATGCCCAGCGTCTACCACGGCTGGGGCCCGCAGGGCACGAACGAGCCCGACACGCTGACCACGCGCTTCGGCCAGATCTACGCCTACGGCGACAAGATCTCGGGGCTGGCCAACGGCAAGGTCTGGGCCGGCCGGCGCTTCTACAACCGGCTGCAGACGGGCATCAACGACCAGTTCCTCGAGAACAACGACGGCAACGGCGCAGGCATCGAGGAGATGGACTTCGGCGCGGCCAAGGTCAGCGTCGCGTTCATGATGGACCCGAACAACGAAGCCACCAACAACCGCTTCGCGCTGCCCATTCGTGCCACCGGCATCAAGACGCTGCCCAACGGCGAACTGTCGGTGTACGTCACGCCCTCGGCGCAGCTCAAGAGCAAGAACCAGGTCACCCTGGTCGAGCCGGCCGACCAGCCCAAGGGCATCGCGGTGGGCCTGTACCAGACGGTCAACGGCGCGCTCGGCGGCAACTGGCTGCTCGGCTTCAAGCACGACAAGACCGGCGACGTGAAGAACACCCGCGTGATCGCCCAGTACGGCAGCTCGCTGACGCCGGCCACGGCCCTGGACGTGGTGGCGGAGTACCGCATCAACACCGCGCCCAACGACGGCGGCAACAAGTGGCTGGCGATCGGCGCACGCACCGACACGCACCTCGGCGGCCCGTTCCGGCTGCTGTTCGAGGCCGGCCACGACCAGGTCAAGCCCGATGCCGGCGACACCCGCAACATGACCAAGTTCACCGTGGCGGCGGCCGCCTCGGCCGGCAAGGACGCGGGCTCGCGCCCGACGGTGCGCCTGTTCCTGACGCACGCCATCTGGAACGAGGCCGCGCGGCAGACGCTGAGCGGGCGCACGCAGGAGGTGTTCGGCGACAAGAAGTCGGGTACCTCCATCGGCATCCAGGCCGAAACCTGGTGGTGACAAGTTCGGGAGGCGGCCGGCCGATGAGGTTCTGCTGCGGTTGGGGGATCGCGATGACCCGATTCCAACGGCCAGCCTCCCGACCCTGTGCGGCGGGTGCGATGCCACCCGCCGATTCGTGAAGAGAGCGTTCGCCCGGCCCCGGCCGGGCGTTTTTTCTGGCGATGGTGTGGAGTCATCACCCTACGCGCGGGTCAACCCCGTAGGCGCTGCGGCGCGCTTCCACTAGCGTGGCGGCCGCAAAGGAGCAGTGCATGAACGACACCGTCGCCCCGCAGGACCTGGCCCTCCAGCGCCTGTACCACTGGGAGAAGTCCACCCCTGACCGCAAGGTCTTCACCCAGCCCATGGGTGCCGGGGTGGTGCGCGAGATGAGCTGGCGCGAAGTCGTCGACGAGACGCGGCGCATGGCCGCGCACCTGCAGTCCTACGGTTTCCCGGCCGGCAGCCGCATCGCCATCCTGTCGAAGAACTGCGCCCACTGGCTGATGAGCGACTGGGCGATCTGGATGGCCGGCTACGTGTCGGTGCCGCTGTACCCAACGCTGGCGGCGGAAACGATCCGCCAGATCCTCACCCACAGCGAAGCCAAGCTGGTGTTCGTGGGCAAGCTCGACGGCTGGGACGCGATGAAGCCAGGCGTGCCCACCGCGCTGCCGTGCATCGGCTATCCGCTGTCGCCGCCCAACGACTACCCGACGTGGGACGCCATCGTGAAGCGCAGCGCGCCGCTGGCCGGCGAGCCGGTGCGTGACGGCGCCGAGCTGTCGACCATCATGTACACCTCGGGCACCACCGGCATGCCCAAGGGCGTGATGCACAGCTTCGCGACCTTTGCCTGGTCGATCCGCGCCGGCCTCAAGCGGGTGCCGATCGACAAGGACGCGCGCATGCTGAGCTACCTGCCGCTGGCCCACGTGGCCGAGCGCACGCTGGTCGAGCATGCGCTGCTGGCCACCGGCATGAGCGTGTTCTTCGCCGAGA
>Ga0208460_10000529_pt1 | contig 25802 bp, 17 predicted proteins | sample AD_STIC10_MetaG_FD_184436 | JGI IMG/M metagenome (GOLD analysis project Ga0208460, IMG submission 184436) | Active sludge microbial communities of municipal wastewater-treating anaerobic digesters from USA - AD_STIC10_MetaG (SPAdes) (version 2) | ecosystem: Engineered > Bioreactor > Anaerobic >... | reverse complement strand
TGGCACTGGAGGACGTGGAGTTCGAGGTGCCGATCGAGTCCCTGCGTGCGGCTGCGGCGTCGGTCATCCGCTACAGCGGCCGCGTCGAGCGCATGGAGCGGCTGAGCGACACGGTGATGCGGGTCATGCTGTCCTTGCCTGGTGGCCAACGCATCAGTTTTGTCGCCGGCCAGTACATCAACATCATCCTCGATGATGGCGAGCGGCGTGCGTTCTCCTTCGCCAACCCGCCGCATGAGAACGAGTTCATCGAACTGCACGTGCGCCTGATTCCCGGCGGGCGTTTCACCACGCACGTGTTCGAGCGCATGCAGGTGGGCGACACGCTCGATTTCGAAGGGCCGCTGGGGCGCTTCACCCTGCATGCCGGCACGCGACCGATGCTGATGGTGGCCGGTGCCACCGGCTTTGCGCCGATCAAGAGCATCCTTGAAGACGCATTCCACCGCGGTGTGCAACGACCCATGCAACTGTACTGGGGCGTGAGCAATGTCGATGACCTGTACATGCTCGATCTCGCCGAGGGCTGGGCGCGCGAACACCCGAATTTCCGAATCGTGCCGGTGTTGTCCGATCCGGATGCTGCCGAGGTCTGGCATGGCCGCACCGGCCTGGTGCACCAGGTGATGCTGGAGGACCACGCCGACCTGCGCGGCTACGAGGCCTACGTGTGTGGCTCGGTGAAGATGGTCGAAAGTGCCGTGCCTGACTTCCTTGCACGTGGACTGGCCGAAGAGGCTTGCTATTCCGATGCCTTCAATCCGGCACGACCCGGCGAAGCCACCGACAGTGGACGCGCCTCCGACTGACCTTTGTCCAGCCATCGCGGCAGATCGTCGCGGAACATCGCTTTCCAGAGCGCCGGCTTGACGGAGGTCAAGGCAGGCGCGCACGGCGCTGCGCATGATCGCGCGAATGCCGGTCAGGGAGTGGGTCATGCGTGCTGCGGATGGGTGGGCGTCGTCGCGTCGGTTCGGCCCTGCCGCCGGTATCGGCATGCTGCTGATGTTGCTGCACGCGGCAGTGGTCCTTGCCGATCCGGTACCGGCCACCCTGCGCGATTTCCACGTGTCCGGCACCCAGGTCGGCGATGCCAACCCGGCTTCATTCCAGTCGCCGCAGGTGTGTTCGGGTTGCCACTCCGGTACCGAAACCACTGCGGAACCCTTTGCCAGCTGGAAGGGCAGCCTGATGGCGAATGCCGGGCGTGATCCGCTGTTTTTCGCCCAGCTTGCCACCGCCAACCAGGATGTCGCCAACGTCGGCTACTTCTGCCTGCGCTGCCATGTGCCCAATGCGGTGGTCAGCGGCAATGCCCTGGTTGCCGACGGCAGCACCTTGAATGCGCGCGACGAGGATGGCGTGGATTGTCATTTCTGCCATGCCATGGTCAATCCCGATTATCAGGCCGGGGTGAGCCCGCCGCGCGACCTCGAAGTGCTGGGTGCGCTGGAGTCGATTCCCGCGCATACCGGCAACGCCATGTTCGTGCTTGATCCGGACGGTGTGCGCCGCGGCCCGCGCACCGATGCCGCGCCTTCGCATGAATTGCTGGTGTCGCCCTACCACCGCAGCGCCTCGCTGTGCGGCACCTGCCATGATGTGGGCAATGTCGCCGTGTCGCGTCAGGAAGACGGCAGCTACGCCTACAACGCACTGGATACGCCGGTCGAGAATGAAGACCTGGCAACCCACTTCCCGCTGGAACGCACCTACACCGAATGGAAGCTGTCATCGTTTGCCGATGGCGGCGTGGACATGGGCGGACGTTTTGGTGGTGAAGGCGCAGGCATTGTTTCCTCCTGCCAGGATTGCCACATGCCGGTGCGTGCCGGGCTTGCCTGTCGCTTCGGTCCGGAGCGCGAAGACCTGCGCAGCCATGATTTCGCCGGTGCCTCGTCCTGGGTGCTCGACATCATCGGTCGCTACTACGCCGATGATCCGGCCATCGATCAGGACGCGCTGGCAGTAGGCATGGCTGCGGCCAACGACATGCTCGCGCGCGCCGCTTCGCTGGAACTGCAACAGGATGCCGGCGGCGTGCTGCGCACGCGCGTCATCAACGAGAGCGGCCACAAGCTGCCCACCGGCCACATCGAAGGTCGGCGCGCCTGGGTCGAAGTGCGCCTGCTGGATTCCGGCGGCAACCTGTTGCGCGAATACGGTCACTACGATGCGGGCAGCGCGCATCTCGACGAGGAATCAACGACCGTCTATGAAATGGCGGTGGGCTTGTCCGCAGCGGCGGCAGCGGCCACCGGCAATGAAGCCGGACGCACCACGCACATGGCATTGGCCGACACCATCGTCAAGGATTCACGCATTCCACCGCGCGGGTTCAACAACGCGGCATTTGCCGCGGCCGGCGCGCCGGCCGTGGCGCACAGCTACGCGGATGGCGAGTACTGGGACGACAGCCAATTCTGGATTCCGCAAGCGGCAGCCACCGCGGAAGTGCGGGTCTTGTACCAGACCGTGACCCGCCACTACATCGAGGCCCTGCGTGACGGCAACCAGACCAACCACTGGGGCGACACCCTGCACGATCTGTGGGAGCAGAGCGGTCGCGCCGCGCCGATCACCATGGCCAGTGCCTCGATTGCACTGGGCAGCTTCGTGCGTGGGGATTTCAACGGCAATGGCGTGCTGGATGAGGATGATGTCGCCAGCTTCCGCGTGTGCCTCAACAACACGGCCAATGCCGAGCAGTGCCGGGCAGGTGACTTCAATGGCGACGGTCGCGTGGATTGCGCCGATGCCCAGGCGCTGATCGCCGCTTGGCCGGGACCCGCACCCGCACCGGAATTCACCGCCTGTCGCGGTGCCGTTGCGGTATCCATTCCCGCCCTGCATCCGACTCTGCTCATGCTGCTTGGACTTCTACTCGCGGGCATGGCGCTGCGACAACTGAAGGCAACGCTGAAATCGTAGTTTCCGTTCGAGGGGAGCTCCCAAGCTCCGTTCGTGGTGAGCCAGAGCCTGTCCTGAGCCCTTCGACTCTGCTCAGGACAGGCTTGTCGAAGGGAACCATGAACGGAACGAAGGCACCATGCGCTCATTTGCAGGTGGGCTCCGGACAAGCAGGACTTGATCCGCGCTGCCTTGATGGTCGACAGAGCGAGTTGACGCGTGGTTCGAGACGTCGGCGCTCGACCTTCGGTCTCGACGTCTCCTCCTCACCACGAACGGTTTTTGGGCAATGTTGATCAAGCGGCTACCGTTCGTGGTGAACCCACAATTCCGTTCGTGGTGAGCCTGTCGAACCATGAACGCATCTCGAGCCGTTCGTGGTGAACCAGAGCCTGTCTTGAGCCCTTCGACTCTGCTCAGGACAGGCTTGTCGAAGGGAACCGTGAACGCATCTCGAGCCGTTCGTGGTGAGCCTGTCGACTGTGCTCAGGACAGGCCTGTCGAACCATGTACGCCTCTTGAGCCGTTCGTGGTGAGCCGTTCGTGGTGAGCCTGTCGAACCATGAACGGAATCCGGGCAATTCACACGCATCCTTCGACTGACTCAGGGTGAGCGAGACGATTCGCGTTGCCCCATCGTGCAGCGGAGGCACCGAATTTGACCGCGGTCAATGCCTGCCGTGCGCCGGAAGGAGAAGATGCAGGGACATCGCGTCAGCGCGATGCCATTCATTCCCTTCACGACTGAGGAAACCACGCCATGCTGTTTACAACCACGCATCCCATTACCCGCGCCATGGTTGCCGACATCGTCGATGCGGTCCACCAGTACGATCCCGAGGCGATCGTGCGTGCCGAGTTCGCCGGACAAAACGTGCTGATTGACGGTGACATCAGCGTAGCCCAGGCGCGCGCGGCACTGGTCCAGGCCCAGTGTGGCCCGGTCGAGTTGAAGGACGCCGGCGTCCCGGTTCACATCCAGGGCGGCAACACCTGCTGCGGCCAGTGTTCCTGAGGTTGGTTTCATCGCATCAGCGCAAGGCGCGGGTGGACGGGTCGCGAGCCGCAAGGCCGGTTCTTGCAGGAGCCCCGAAACAGGGGCAAGCCCCGAAACAGGGATAAACGCCTTCAGGCGCGACCTTGCATCGCTTCGCTTGGCCCATGAACGCCATCGGCCCTGAAGGGCCTCCTACAAAAGCCGAACGGATCGGCCTTGTAGGAGTCCCGAAATAGGGGCGATCTTGCATTGCATCGCTCGGGCCATGAACGCCATCGGCCCTGAAGGGCCTCCTACAAAAGCCGAACGGATCGGCCCTGTAGGAGCGCCTTCAGGCGCGAACCCGAAGCGTGCGATCCTGTGGGATCCCCGAAACAGGGATAGACGCCTTCAGGCGCGATCAATCAGGTTCATGCCGCGTCATGGGCGACAAGCAATTGTTGAACCCGGCTGGCCAGATAGTCGAAGTACAGATCGATGTAGCTGATGCCATTTTCGTGGTCGATCAGATACGGATTCATCAGGGTGTGGCGCAGGATCACCAGGCGGTCATCGCCATTGCCGACGCCATCGAGGGTTGCCACGTCCAGGCCAAGCTGGCCAAGGATGCGGCGCATTTCAGTATCGCCCAGGGCCTCCGGTCGCAAGGTGGTCATCGAGCCGAAGAACTGCTTCAGTTGCAGCGGCTGGCGCGGATCGGCGCGCATGTCGTCATGCAGGCGGTGCACGAATGCATTGGCGTTGGCAACGCGGGTGTTGCCTGCGGGATTCAGGGCGAGGCAAACGAGATTGCTGTCCGGCTGGAACGGGACAATGGCATTCACGCGCCCGTGCATTTTGTCGGCAAAGCGATTGGCTCCTGCGTGGAATGACTCGGCGGCAAGGAGGGTCTGCCGGGTCAGCCGACCGAAATGCAGGTGATCCAGTGGCAGCACGCGGTGGGTGACATACACCGCTGCGGCATTGGCACCGGATTTCGAGCCTTCCGGAATGAATTGACCCAGCCCGCGATAGCGTTCGTGGTAACTCGTGGCCGAAGCGCCGCCAAAAACATAGTCCGCTTCCTCCGACAGCAAGGCCGTGACGCGGTGGTCTCGACAGATGAAGGCGCCGGTACCAAATGGCAGATAGCCGAGCTTGTGCGGGTCGATGGTGATTGAATCGGTGTCGGCCAGCGCCGCGATGGCTGCGTGCACTTCCGGCGCGGGGAATGCGTGGTATCCCCTGGCCACTTCATCGCGGCTGCGCAAGCTGCCATCCTCGTTGCGGAACACGGTGGCAAGGTAGCCGCCCCACGCCGCATCCACGTGCACACTGTGGCCAAGGCCCAGGGCAGCGGCGCGTTCGCGTGCTGCCACGATGCCATCAACTGGATCAAAGGTTCCGTATTCCGTGGTGCCCAGCACGGCCACCGACATCAGCACCGGTTGGCGCTCGCGCCGGCATTTTTCGAGGGTGGATTCCAGCGCGTCGGTATCCAGGCGCATGCCCTGTTCGGGCAGCAGTTGCAGTTGGCTGCGGCCGAGGCCAAGCAGTTTCAGGCCCTTGCTCCAGGAGTAATGCGCAGTGACCGGCGCAAGCACGTGCGGAACCCGCAACTGCGCATGGCGGGTGAAGAATTCGAGCATGCCCAGGTATTCGAGTCGCTCCTGCTGTACGCGCTGTCGCCAGGTCTTGCGTTCGCGAAGCGGCTGCGCCGCCAGCCATGTGAGCCAATCATCGAGCAGTTGCGTCGCCTTGTGCGGATGCAGGTTGAATGCGCTCCAGTCATCTTCCGGCAGGTCGAGGTCGGGAACTCCGGCACTGCGCAGGGCAACCGGAAACGCCTTCAAGGCGAGCGCCACCCGCAAGGCCTGGTAGTTGGCCAGGGTGCCGCCCGAAGTGAGGTGGCCAAACGCACAGTCTGCGCGCAGCGGATCGTGCACATAGCCGACCATGCGCGCGAGTTGCAGGCCGACCTGAACCTCCATGTCCACGGTGACAGGCGCCGAGTCTTCGCTGACATTGTTCGGGTTGTAGGGCAGGGTGAGGATCTGGGCGATCAGCCCGGGCATGAGCAGGTCGGACACCATGTGGCCCATGTAGCGTGGGCTGTGGAAGGGCACCGATTTCTTCAACGATGCCGACAGCTGGTGCAGCTCGCGACGCATGCGCGATTCGAACGCCAGGTAATCCGGATGGCGCGAGGCCTCGGTGGAAATGGCCGGCGGATCCTCGGGATGGAAATTGCGCCGCCAGTACACGTGATCGCGCAGGAATTCGACGACAAGCTTTTCCAGCAGGTTGTTGTTTTCGCCGTAGGGCCCGAGGAAGCAGGCATCGATGCGGTGTCGGGTCAGTGGTGATTCGGCGGGCATGAGTGTTTCGCGAGTGATCTGGTGCCAGGAAATTCCCGATGCTGCGCGGCTCAAGCCGCGCACGCTGGGGCCAGTATCCGGTCGACACCGCGTTGTGACATTGACCTGGATCAGGCGGAGGTGAGTCGACCACTCGGCAGGGCGACTTCCTCAAGCCGGGATCGAAAATCCGTCGGGATCACGTCAATATGGCGCCGAAGGTGAACGGCCGAGGGGACCAGGATGCGGCGGGTTGGACGAATCAATGGCTGGAAGGACGACAAGGGATTTGGCTTCGTCGAGCCCAATGGCGGCGGAGCCCGCGCCTTCGTCCACATCAGGGCATTCGAGAAACGCAGCCGACGGCCAATTGAAGGCGACCTGATTTCCTACCACACCATGCTGGATGATCGGCGCAGATTGAATGCCGTGAAAGTCCGACTGGTGACGGGGGAATCCGATGAATCCCCGGCGCGTGGTTCGGTGTTTCCGCGCCGGACCGCCGGATTCCTTGCACTTGCCGCGTGTGCATTTGCAGCGTGGTCCGGACGCTTGCCGATTCCGGTCGCGGCGCTGTACTTCGCGATGAGCGTCATCGCCTTCGGCGCGTACGGGCTGGACAAGTCGGCAGCTCGCAAGGATCGTTGGCGAACCCAGGAAAGCACGCTGCACCTGCTGGAACTTCTGGGGGGCTGGCCGGGAGCTTTGATCGCGCAAGGCAGCTTCCGTCACAAGACGCGCAAGCTGTCCTTCCAGATCACCTTCTGGTTCATGGTGGCCATCAACCTTGGCGTGCTCGCCTGGCTGCTGCGCAGCGGAATGCTGGAGGTGCTCCTGTTCGCGATCAGGCAACTCTGATTCGCAGCGATCGCCTCAGTCGATCTTTATCGGTTCGCCCTTGCCGGGAAGCTGGCAGTTGAAACCGCGCTTGCGGAGTACTTCCTGCAAGCGGGTCATGCCGCGCTCGTACTCGCCATGCACGAGGAACACCTTGCGTCGCGGCGCGCTGCCCAGCCAGTCGATCAGGTTGGGTTGATCGGCATGGGCGGAGAAGCCATTGATCGTCCAGATGCGTGCGCGAACGGCGATTTCCCGATGGAAGATGGATACGCTCTTCGCCCCGTCGATGATGCTGCGGGCAAGGGTGCCTTCGGCGGCATAACCGACGAACACGATGCTGCTGCGCTCTCGCCAGAGATTGTGCTTGAGATGGTGGCGCACCCGTCCGCCGTTGCACATGCCCGAGCCGGCCAGGATCACCGCCCCGCTCTCGATGGCGTTGATCGCCATCGACTCGCCGGTTTCGCGGGTGAAGTGCAGGCCCGGCATGCCGAACGGATCGCCATGCTCCAGTTCTTTGAGGAAACCGATGTCGTAGCACTCGGGATGGCGACGGAAGATTTCCGTGGCGGAGATCGCCATCGGTGAATCGAGGAATACGCGGATGTGACTGGGCACAAGCCCGTTGCGGATGCCCTGGTGCAGGTAGTAGAGAAGCTCCTGGGTGCGTTCAAGCGCAAAGGTGGGGATAACCACGTTGCCTTGGCGCTGCGCGGTTTCGCGGATCGCCTGGTACAGCTCATCCACCGAATCCGGGACCGATCGGTGCGGGCGGTCGCCATAGGTGCTTTCCATGACCACGTAGTCGGCAGGCGGCGCGGGCATCGGATCGCGCACGATGGGACGGCCCGCGTTGCCGAGGTCTCCGGAAAACAGCATGCGCCGCTGGATCTGTCCGTCATCGAGTTCGAGCAGGACAGAGGCGGAACCGAGGATATGCCCGGCATCGAGGAAACGGGCGCGCACCCCGGCAGCAACGTCGAGGGTGTCGCCGTATGCGCTGTCCGCGGCGAAGTAGTCCAGCGCATGCAAAGCATCATCGATCGTGTAGAGCGGCTCTTCGACGGCTTCGCCATTGCGTGCGCGCGTGGCTGCGCGTCGTGCATCTTCCTCCTGCAGGCTGGCGGCATCGAGCATGACCAGGCGCGCCAGTTCGCGCGTGGCGGATGTGCAGTGGATGCGACCGCGGAAGCCCTGTTTGACCAGCAAGGGTATGCGCCCGCAATGATCGAGATGGGCATGGGTCAGCAGCAGGGCATCGATCGAGGCGGGATCAAAACCGAAGGGTTCGGCATTGGCCTGCTCCTCCTCGCGGCTACCCTGGAACAGGCCGCAATCAATCAGGATGCGACGCTCGTTGCAGGTGACCAGGTGACAGGATCCGGTCACCTGCTTGGCGCCGCCGTGGCATGCGTAGATGATCATGGCTTTCCTCCGTGCGCCAATGATGCACCCGAGTGCCGGCGCAGCACGAGACGCAACGCTTCAAGCCAGATGAATGTTGCAAGCAGCAGCATTGCGGAGGCGCCGAGGCTGATCGCGCCCGGTACGGTCAGGCCCATGATGTCGCGCAGGTAGGGCGTGCCCACGGCGAGTACCAGCACGAGCACGACACCGGCGAGCATGGGCCACAACCAGCGGTTGCGCACGCCACTGCCGGAGATCAGTGGATCCTCGGGATGGCGATTGCCGAGAATCAGTGCAAACAAGCCCAGCACGAGGGCGATGAAAATCGCCGTGCGGCTGTGCGCAGGATCGATGCCAAGGCCGAGCATGCTGCCGTAGCCGACCAGCAGGATGATCGACGCTCCAATTCCCTGGATCGCGGCAGGAACGATATTGCCGATGGCGAACGGAGACGCGTTCACTGAACGTGGCGGACGGCGCATGATGTCATCGGCTTCGGGCTCGGCCTCGAACACGATCGAGCAGGCCGGATCGATCAGCAGTTCGAGCAGGACGATCAACACCGGCGTCAACATGGCCGGCCAATGCAGCAGTGAAGGGATCAGGGTGAGCGCAATGATGGGCATGTGCACGGCCATCACGAAACGCGTGGCCTTGGTGATGTTGTCGTAGATGCGTCGTCCCTGGCGGATGGCGGCGACGATGCTGCTGAAGCTGTCATCGAGCAGGACCAGCGACGCCGACTCGCGGGCCACGTCGGTACCGCGCTTGCCCATGGCAATACCGACGTCGGCCGCCTTCAGTGCCGGAGCATCGTTGACGCCATCGCCGGTCATGGCAACCACCTCGCCTTGCTGGCGAAGCAGGTGCACCAGGCGCAGTTTCTGTACCGGTTGCAGGCGCGCGCAGACATCCACCTGGCGCAGGCGCTCGGCCAGCGCCCGATCGTCAAGCGTGTCGATCTGCGCACCGCTGATGACATCGGGGCGCTCGCTCAGCCCCACGTCGCGCGCTATGGCCAGTGCGGTCGCGGGATGATCGCCGGTGAGCATGATGATGCGCACGCCCGCGGCGCGGCACTCGGCAATGGCCGCTGGCACTTCCGCGCGGGGTGGATCGACGAACCCAAGCAGGCCGAGAAAGCGGAAATCAAAATCATGCTGGCTGCGCGGTGGTGACTCGCCCTGCCATTGACCGCGGGCCACGCCGAGCACACGCAGGCCGCGCGCAGCCATGGCCCCCGCCTGATCGAGAATGCTGCGAGCGTGCGCGCTGTCGAGATGGCAAAGATCGACCACGGCCTCGGGCGCGCCCTTGGTCGCCAGCATGTGCCGGGTGCTTGAACCCGCCGGAAACACGCGCGTCATGGCGAGGATGTCGGGCGACAATCCGTACTCGAACTCGGGCGACCATTCGGCATGCACGTGCTCGGTGCCGGTCAGCCAATGCAAACCGAATTGCTGGATCGCCTTTTCCATCGGATCAAACGGATCGGCGGGCGTAGCCAACATGGCGAACTCGACCAGTTCGTGAAATGGCTCTTCCAGGGTGGTGGCGCCGGCGTGGACGAAGTGCGCGTCCTCCAGTTGCAGCTCCGCCACCTGCATGCGGTTCTCGGTCAGGGTGCCGGTCTTGTCCACTGCCAGCACCGTGATGGCTCCCAGCGCTTCGACGGCCGGTATCCGGCGCGTCAACACCTTGCGCTGCGAGATGCGCCAGGCGCCGAGCGCAAGGAACACGGTGAGGATGACCGGAATCTCCTCGGGAAGAATGGCCATGATCAGGGCAATGCTGGCGAGCAGGCTTTCCAGCATTCCCTGTCCATTCCACACCCAGTTGGTGAGGAAATAGAGGGTTGCAAGCGAGAGTCCGCCAAGCGCCAGCCAGCGCACCAGACGCCGGGATGCCATTTGCAGCGCCGATGGCGGCTCACGGGTTGCCGCCAGGGCCTCGCCAATCCGTCCCACCGCCGTTGCGCCTGCAATGCTGGTCACTTCGGCGAGGCCGACGCCGCGCGTGACCAGGGTCCCGGCGAACAGGGATGCGGACTGTCCTCCCGGCAGTTTGGCGACCGGCACCGCCTCGCCCGTCAGCAGGGATTCGTCGGCATCGAGCTGGCCGTCGACGAGCAGCGCATCGGCAGCGATGCGATCACCTTCGTGCAGGACCAGCAGGTCGCCGACCACGACATCACGACCGGCAATGCGAACCTCCTCGCCATCGCGCACGACCAGCGCACGCGGCGCGGACAGGTCGCGCAGGGATTCCAGTGCGCGCTGGGTCTTGCGCTCCTGGGCAAGGGTGATGCCGATGACGGCAAACACGCAGGCCAGGAGGAATATCGCCTCGGCCATGTCGCCCAGCGCCAGGTAGAGTCCGCCTGCCACCAGCAGCATGAGGAACATCGGCTCGACGAGGACTCCGGCGACAATTCCCGGCAGCGACTTCGGCAAATTGCCGGGAAGGATGTTGGGCCCCTCGCTGGCCAGGCGCCGCGCGGCTTCCGTGCTGTCGAGGCCCTTGAGATCCACGATGGAGGGTGGGCGTGTCGCATTCATCCAGCTTCGTCCTCGTCGATGGCAACCGGTTCGGCATCTGCGGTCATCGGCAACCTGCCGCTCACACCGATGCCCGGGCTTCTAGGGAAACTCTGAACAAGTACGGAACTCATTCGTCGCGAGCAAGCTCGCTCCCACAAAATCAAGCAATGGTGTGAGCAAGCTCGCTCCCACAAAATCAAGCAATGGTGGGAGCGAGCTTGCTCGCGACAATACTTGTTCAGACCTTCCCTGGGAGCCTGTACGGCAGAAGCCATCCGGCTGCAACGTCGCTGCCATCGATTGATTGGGTCAATCGTCAGGATTGCATAGAGCCCGCCATGCGCACCTTCCGATTGATCCACTGAATCGCGCCAGCGTCGTTTCGCTTCGAATTCATTCTGCCGCGCAGGCTCCCAGCCCAATCATCACTCAATGGCCAGCAATCCGTCTTGATCCGCATCAGCGGGGCACCACGTTCAAGCTCCCGCGTGGCTCGGGCATCCGTCCGGTGACTCCAGGCCTCGCGCACAGACGGTCCGGTGTCGAACCATTCCAAATGACATGGTGCAGAAAGGTCCGAATTGCGCGATTCTTGTGGACTTGGAGCCCGCGCTGACGAGTGGGCTCAGGAGTGCTCGCCAGTGTGGATCTACCTGTTGTTGCCCCTGTTGGCAGGGCTGGTCGCGTATGCCCTGCACCTGAACCAGCGCGCACGCGGACGCAAGTTCCGTGAATTTGCCATTGCCGCCGGCCACACCTTGCAACTCGAGTCCTGTGGCGGCATCAAGGCAAGCAGCCTGTACGAATACCTGTACGCCCTGGCGTCGGCCATCCGCACCCAGGCCATGCTGCGGGATCTCAAGCTGCGCCCGGGCGAATTCGAACAGGTGGTGACCGGCGCCATCGAGTCGGCCTACCTGCTGCAGAGGGACGAGTCGAGACGGGACGTGGCCAGGGGCGCACTGTCCCTGTTTGCAAGCTGTCTGGATCCGATCGTGAGCAGGACGCTGACTTCCCGATTCACCCAGGCCGATGCCGGGGACTTCGTGGGGGCCATTGGCGCGGTGACATTGCTCGAAGGCGTGGGCTGGGATACGCAATCGAATGCCGACCTGGTGACCTGCGCGCTGTCGGAAGCACCGCTGGCCAAGGGCGTGGCCGACTACTGGCGCACGGCAAACAAGGCGAGTCGCGATCAACTGGTGTCGGCATTCGAACATGTGATCGGCAAGGCATTGGATCCTTCCACCGCAGTCTACGTCAGGCAGAGGGTGTTCGCAGTGCTGGGTGGCAAAGCCTGAAGGACGACGTCTGTCTGCGCACGGCTCATGCGCGCGTTGCACTGCGGGAAGGGGCAGGTGTTCTAGGGAATCTCTGAACAAGTACGGAACTCATTCGTCGCGAGCAAGCTCGCTCCCACAAAATCAAGCACTGGTGGGAGCGAGCTTGCTCGCGACAATACTTGTTTAGACCTTCCCTAGGGCCTCGTTCCAGATATCGAAAGCGGGCCATGTGGCGAGGCGCAGCGCGATGTCTTAGGCTCGGCGCATGCGCAAGACAGCCGTGGGGATGGCGAACTCTCGAGCACGGGCAGGATGCGGCTACGGTTTGGTTCTGGCCGCATTGTTGACCCTGTGCGTGGAGTTTGCCTTGGCCGAAACAGCGAGGCCTGTCCCCAGCGTGGATGCGCCGCGTGCGTCGCTGCCGCTGGAATTCCCTTGGCGCGCCTGGCGCTTGTTCTCCAGCAACGACCACCTGCCCAACAATCTCGCCTATGCCATTGCCCAGGATGAGACGGGCGAGGTCTATGCCGGACTCGGCGATGGCCTTGCCCGATACGACGGTGCAAGTTGGGAAAGAGTGGCGTTACCCGGAGTGCGCGGTGTTCACGCTGTCGGTGCACTGCTCCTTGGCGCAGATCAGTCGTTGTGGGCAGGCACGGATGGCGTCGGCGTGTTTCGCGTGCGAGGCGGCAAGGTCGAACCGGTACCGGGTCTCTCAGGGGAGGCCGGCGTCGTATACGCACTGGCGGTTGATGGCGAACGCGGCGTCTGGGCCGCTACCGATGGTGGCCTTGCGCGTTGCATGGCTGATGGATGCCGCATGTTCGAGCCGTTGCGCGGCAAGCGCGTGCGCGAAGTATTGAACGGTACGAGCCCTGCGGGCATGTGCTTGTGGGTCGGGACCGGTGGAGCGGGATTGCTGCGCATTGATTTCAATGCACGCGGCGAACCCGTCTTGTCCGATTTCCTGCTTGATCGCTCTGACGGGTTACCCAACAGTTTTGTGAAGCCGCTGGTGCAGTGGGGTGGCAAGGATGGGCGCGACTTGTGGATCGGAACCGGTCGCGGACTGGCACGCTTCGATGGAGAACGACTGGTCCGTTACACGCCGGCGGTGGGATTTCCCGGCGCGGTGCAGGCCATCCTTCCAGGACGCGGTCGCGATAGCGGGCTGCTCTTTGTTGGCCTGCGCCCGGGAGGACTTGCGCTGATTCGGGAGGACGGCAGTTGGGGACTTGCAGGTCAGGCCGAGGGACTGCCTGACAGCGCGGTTCAACATCTCGCCTACACCGACAAGGGCAGCAGCACGCCCTTGCTGTGGGTGGGTACCGTGGCTGGTGGCATTGCGCGGGCCGATCCGGGACGCTGGCAATTGCTGGATGAACGACGCGACGTTTCGTCTCGCGGCATGGTGGGTCTGGGATCGCTGCGTTTTCCCGATGGCATGGAAACCCTCTGGCTGGGTTCTTCTCGAGCAACCCTGCGCTTGACCCAAACCGGATGGAAGGCGATCGAGGGTATTCCTCAGGGCGCTGTTGTCGTTGACATGGCGGCTACGGCGGACGGCTCGCTGTGGGTGGCGGCGCAGACCGGACTGTGGCAACTGAATGGCACAGTGCGCCGCGAATACACGGCGGACAATTCGCAGCTTCCCGCCGTCTATGCCGGCCTGCTTGCAGTGCAATCGAGTTCGTCCGGAAACGACACGCTCTGGGTGGGAACCGGACATGGGCTGGCACGTTGGAGTGCATCCGAAGGATTGGCCAAGGTCGACAATCACCCGCTGCTGCACGGCGGGCCCGCGATCCGTGCGCTGGCATTCGCGCGCCTTGGCCAGGATGCTCCGGGCACCTGGGTGGGTCTTGATGAAGGCGTGTTGCATTGGGACGGTGGGCGTTGGCAGCAAGCAGCGGGCGATTGCCTCAAGGGTGCGCACGTAACCACGATCGTCGCGCACGAAGGAGCATCCGGAGGAGAAATCTGGATTGGAAGCGATGGACCGGTGGTGCGCCAGCGGGCGGGGTCTTGCGAGCGCCTGGAGAATGTATTTGCCGATGGCTTTGTCGAGCAGATCGGGTTCGACAAAAATGGCCGCGCCTATCTGTTCGGCACCGGTGGTGCGGCTCGCCTTGACGGGCCGGGTGACGCTCCGCTGCAGTCGCTGCAGGTCACCCGTTATGGCCGGGAAGACGGTCTGGTGGATCGCAATTTCCTGGTTGGGCGTGGCGTTGCAAGCGATGAGCGTGGCAGGGTTTGGGTTGCGAGCACGGCGGCACTTCAGGTGTTCGACCCGGAGTCTGAATCGGCAATCGGCAACACGTCGAATCTGGTCTGGGAGTCGGTGGCCGAAGGATCGCCGGCCCGAGAGTTGTCTGTGGGGGAGGATTTGCCGGCAGATACCTCGTCACTGGTGTTTTCCGCGCGCCTGCTCGCGTTCGAGCGCGAGGAACATATCCGCTATCGCGTGCAGCTGGTCGGCCTGCAAGCCGAGCCACAGGCATGGACGGCCGAGAATCGGTTCGAGTTCAGCCGCCTTGCACCCGGGGCATACGAGGCAAGAGTCTGGGGCCGCGATGCCAATGGCGTGGTCAGTGGCCCCTTGCTGTTTCCGTTCGACGTGCTGGCACCCTGGTGGCAGCGACCGTGGGCGCTGGTTCTGGGTGCGTTGGCGTTTGTTGCCATCGGCTTCCTGTATGGACGGTGGCGCAGCAGGGCATTGCGAATGCGCGCCGAGGAGCTCGCCCAGGATGTTGCGATCCGAACCGCGGAGCTTGCCGATGCCAATCTCCTGTTGGAGGAGATGTCCCGCACCGATGCACTCACCGGGCTGCACAACCGTCGCCATGCACTCGGTGTGCTGCCGGGATTGGCGAAGGCACAGCGCGAGCGTCGGCGCAGCGGATCCCGGCAGGAACTGCTTCTGGTATTGATCGACGTGGATCGGTTCAAGGTCATCAACGATACCCACGGCCATGCCGTGGGTGACGTTGTGCTACAGACCGTTGCTGCACGACTGCGTCATTGCGTGCGCGGGACCGACATGCTGGTGCGCTGGGGCGGCGAGGAATTCCTGCTGGCTCTCAGCGACTGTGAATCGACAGCGGTGGAAGCACGCTTGCGCAATGTGCTGACAACGGTGAGCGATGAACCGGTCGAAATTCCGGGGGCTCCATTGAAAATCTCGATCTCGGCTGGCGCTGCCACCTATCTGGCGCAGGGAGAGGGTGACGAGCGGCCTGCGATGTTGGCGATCGAGGCGGCCATTGCACAGGCCGACCGCGCGCTCTATGAAGCCAAGAAGCGGGGTCGTGACCGTGCCGTGTTGGTGGTGGACGGTGCGGAAACGACCGTCGGCAGCGTGCAATGGCCCGAGTTTGAACGCGAAAGCTGATGCTCGACGCGAGCATGCCATGGTTCTAAACGTGGCGTTGCCGTTGTTGCTGACCTGTCGCCAGAAAATTTGGTGACGCTTGATCGATTGCAGGTCGGTTTCAGGTTATCAGGGATATGCGCGAAGTAGGCCTGCGCCCGCGCACCCTCGACCCGCGCCCCGTTCCAGTTCGCCACCTGGATTCCGACAAACACGCCGATCACCACGGTGCAAAAATCCATGCCAATCGCGGTCCATTCCTGCTTGCAGACGGGGCGATGACGTGGCGTAGCAATATGGGCTTTTCTTGGAGGCGTTGGCGCCCAATGCACAGTCTGGGCTATCGATACCGCGACCGGAGCTTCGCGGCCTGTGCAATCAATGTTTCCAGCCTGTTCTCGGCGTCGAACGGCAACGCCGTGACGCGTACCGCTTCCAGGTTCGTCTCCGGGTTGCGCGCTAGCAGTTGCACGATGTCAGCAAGATCGGACAGCCCCCCGGCGTAAAGTTTGAGCGCTACCAAGTCTTCGATCTTCACGCAACGAAGAGGGCTCCCGGGCAGATATTCGGCGCGTGCGATGGCCGCAGCCCCAGGGCTTGCAACCCGGCGTGCGGGGTTGTGGAAATTGACTACTTCGACCACGTCTTCCGGCTCGCCGGACTCGTCTTCCGAGTCCCAGACCACCAGCACGCCGCCCAGCGGGTCGTCGTCGTCCGGCATGCGCGCAAGCGTATGCCGGCCTGCCGACACAAGCGCTTGCTCAAGCGCGCGCAGTTGCGACCATGGCTCTATCGAAACCGCGAGGTCGATGTCCTCCGTACCACGGGTGTAGCGATACACCGCCAGTGCGGCCGCGCCGATCAAGGCGCTGTCAAAGCCCAGCTTTCTGGCCGCGAGTGCGACCTGCTCAGCGAGCGCGAGGGATACGGCTGGATCGAGCATGCTCGCCAAGCCGGCGCAAGATCTGGCCGCGACGACCCAGCTCCAGCGCGCGCAAGACGCGTTCGCGCGCGCTCGCTGGGCTGCGCGTCGAAGGTTCCGGGGCGCTGGCGCTGGGGCGGCGCATGGGGGCGGTCGGATTCATGGATGGAGTCTGTATTCCGGAACCCGGGGCGTCAAGCCATTGCGTCGCGCGCGGACCGCCGCGCAGCTGTTACGGTGCAGGTCTGTCCGACCAACTGCAGGATCAGGCGGCGCACGATCATTCTTCGGCCTTCAGGTAGTCTTTGAGATGCTGTTGCAGGCGCGCTGCGCGTGCGTCGGCACTCGCAGCTTCACCGCGGTGAAAGATCGCGAAAGTTGCCTGGATCCGAATCGTCGCGGCCAACTGCGGCGAATTCGCCACCAAGTTGAAATAGTCCTGCTCCGGCATCGTCGCAAATGGTGCCAGACCGTAGGTCGCGCCGACACTCAAGGTGTTTGCGCGCAGCGCGAGCAATTTCACATTCTGGGAATTCACGGTTCCGGTGAGCGCATGGTAGGTCTGAAGCTCACGAACGATGTCGCGGTTGTTGATGATCTTGAGATCTCCGGCACCGACCATGGCGTCGTAGGTCACCGTATTTGGAATCGGAAAGTAGCCGGACACGACATCGGTCCACAGAAGGTCGCGCCGGCCGGCCGGAACGGCAGCGAGCCTGGATACGTCCAGCGTGTAATTGGCCAAATTGGTGCGAGAAATGAGGCGATCAATCGCGATTGGTGGTAGTCCCGCTTCTGCAAGAGAAGTCGCAGCGGCGACAATCGCACCTTCGTCCGCCGTCACTGCACTCGCGTAGTTGGATCGATCGAGTTCCAGATCGGCAAGAAGGTCCTGGACGATCTGTCTCTCTGACTGGCGATCCGCTCGCCCTTGACTCCATTCCTGCACCTGCAGACCCACGAACACACCGATCACCACGATGACGAAATCAATGCTGATTGCGGTCCAGTTCTGTTCCCGCACATGTTCAATGACGCGGCGTAGCAGCATGGGCTCGTACCTCCGGGTGCTGGGCGGCTGGTTCAGTCGCAACGGTACTCGCCGCTGGCGAGCTTCTGACACAGGTCCGGCACGCCGTACTTGTCCCACAGTTCGGGCAGGTGGTACTCGCGCAGGAAATCCTGGAACTCGGGTAGGGCGCGGATCAGGGCTCCCTCGCGCGTCCACAACCAGTTCATGGAATCGACGTTCTCGCCCATCTGGCGTTCGCGCAGCACCTGCAAGCCGAGTGCTGGCGCATCGAGCCGGAACAGGAGCAGCGGAATCCACGGCCACAGTCGCTCCTTGCCACGCTTGGTCAGGTAATCCTGCACGTCCTTCACCGCCGCCTGTTTGGCGGTTGCATCACCGAAGAGGCCGCGATGCACGAGCAGCAATTCTTCTCGGGACATGTTGAAAGCCAGCCCGTGATTGCCATCGACCCACAGGCGGGCGGAGCCTTCCGCATCGCCGCGCAGCATGGCCAATTCCGCCAGCGCGGCCGCGGTGGTGGCCAGCCCGAGGTCGTAGGCGCGTTGTAGCAGCGGCTCGGCATGCGCGAGATCCCTCTCCTGCAGGTAGAGCATGCCGCGCCAACGCAGGGCGTTTGGCAGCAGCGGGTCCAGCGCCAGGGCATGCTCAATCTGTGCCGTGCCTTCACGGCGATAGCCCGTGGTCAGCAGGGTCAGCCCGTACCAGAAGCGCGCGTTGGCATCGTTCGGGTCGAGCCGTATGGCCTGCTCGAAGGCGTCGCGGCCTTCAGCCTGCAGGCCGGGAAACTTGTTCATCGACCCACCGCGCGCGGCCCAGGCTTCGGCCGAGTTCGCATCCAGCGCCAAGGCCTGCTCGGCGTAACGCATCACCTGTTCGTGCGCCTGGCGCGGATCGGCGTCGGTGTAGGAGGGCAGCACCGTGTACAGCGCGGCCAGCCGGGAAAAGGCGCGGGCAAAGTGCGGATCCAGTTGCACCGCACGCTGCAAGGCGGCGATGGCAGCGAGGAAATGGGTGCGATCGCGCCGGTTGAAGATGGAGGTGGCCTGCAGGTACAGCGCGTAGGCATCTGCGTTTGTGGTGCCGGCGTTGACCAAGCGTTCCCGTTGGCCTGCATTGAGCGCCACCTGCATGGCGCGAGTAACCTGCTAAGCAATGTTTTCCTGCAACGCGAATATGTCGGCGTCGGTGCCGTCAAACGTCTCCGACCAGAGGTGGAAACCGTCACTGACGCGAATGAGCTGCGCTGTGATGCGCAGACGACTGCCCTGCTTGCGCACCGAGCCTTCCAGAATGTGCGCCACGCCCAATACGGCGCCGATGGCGGCCATGGGTTCGTTGCGACCCTTGAAGTAGAACGAAGCAGTGCGTCCAGCGACCTTCAGATCCTTGACGTTCGCCAACGAGTTGAGGATTTCCTCGGCCACGCCGTCGGAGAAGTATTCGTTGTCCTTGTCGGCACTCATGTTGGCGAAAGCCAGCACGGCGATCGATTTTTCCGGTATGGCCGACACAGCGGGGATCGGGGTGGCACTCGTTGGCACGGCGTCGACCTTGGTCGCTTGTGTCACCTCCGCCACCCGTGCCGCTTCGCGCTTGGGTGCGAGCACGAACTTGTCGATAGCGAAGTAGCCCAGCGCCAAGGTCAGTAGAACGAGGAAAACACGCTCCATCCGCCGCGCGGTCTGCGGTGCAATGGACTCCGACGCAGGCACCTCCGCGTCGCGCTTGAGGCCCTGTGGTGTCAATTCGAACACCCAGGAAAACATCAGTGCGGCAAAGAAGCCAATGCACAGTAGTACCAGCAGCGCCTTCATCACCCAGTCCGGTGCACCGAACACCGGCAGCAGGGTCGCCGCAACCTGCGTCACCAACCATGCACCGACCAGGTACAAGCCGGCCATGCGAATGACGTTGCGGCGCTTGAGTTCCGCCAAAAGCGGCATGATCGCTCCCCACCCCGGATCCCCAGGCTAGGGTAGACGAAATCCCCCAATCGCGTCATATGGATAGCGCGTGCGCACTCAGGGCTGCCCGTGGGTCGCGCGAAGTTTGCACTGCTTGGCGAGGGCGGTTGACGTCTGCGGGCGTGGTTTCGGCCAATGCTTTTCCGGGAACGCCGGAACGCGAATACGCCATGCCGGGATCGCGCCGGCGAGGGGGATTCCAAAGCGCTCGGAACGCTTGTGTGCCGCTTTGATTGGCCGGGTTTCAACCCGATGCCTCGACACCTGCGGAATCCCCTGTCGGGTTGAAGCCCGACCTGCACCCGCACGAATGGCAAGCGTGCAAGGTCGCAGCCTCCCGCGCGGCGACCAGGGCGCAAATCAACGATCAACACTCTCCGACCTGCACCACATCGTTCCGCGCCCACGACCCTCGGTTTGCAGGCGGCCTTCATTGCGCAGTTGATCGAGCACGCGCTTGATGCGGACGGGCGGGGCTTCGGGAAAGTGTGCGCGCAGCATCTCGGCCGCAAATCGCGCGGGCATCTCGCGCAGCACGGCGATACGGATGCGTGCATCCAGACCGCCATCCGCTGGTTGTGTGCGATAACGCGCGACCGCTTCGGCCACCTGGGGCAGGCGCGGTTGCCGCAGGGCCGCGTGCACGGCAGCAAACCAGCGTTGGGTCCACACATTCGCCAGCTTGCGGTTGCCGGCAAACACGCATTGCACATGGAGAAACAAGGCAGGCAGTTCACCTAGCACGCGCAGCAGATGCGCGGCCGGCCAGCGGCCGATGCGTTCCGGATTGCCAAAATCGGCGTACTGCGCCTCGATGACCAGCGCCGCATGTGGCCAGGCCGACAGTTCGCTCAATTGCTGGTGCAGGCCCTTGAGTTCCGCCAGGTCACCGAGCAGGTTTTCCAGGGTCTTGCGCTCGACAATCGCCAGCGGGCGTTCGTCATGCATCAGCGCGTAGTCGCCGACCGGCAGATTGCGACGCAGCACGGTTGCAGCGGGGAAGCTCCAGGGGTAGCGCTCCCTGCTGTCGATCACGATGTCGAGCGCTTCATCCGAGCGAGTGGACAATTCGGCGCGTTTGCTGGATTTGTGTGCACGCACGGCGGCTTCAGTGCGAAAGAATACCTGTTCGTAGCTGCCGCCGTCCTTGCGCGGTTTTTCCAGAATCAGGAACTCACAACGCTTGCGTTGCGCGCGATCCAGGGTAATCGAGAGCTTGCGGCCGAGTCGCGCAAACTGCAAAACCGGAACCCGCTCGATCTCGGTCAACAGCTCGTCAATCGCCAGTTCGCGCTCACGCAAACAGAAAACCTGCGTGCCCGCCCCAGGCCATGGCGCCTTGGCGCGCACGGCAAACAACACGCGACCGTTTTGTTCGACGGCGATGCGGAAGGGGAAGCGTTCGTCAAACGTCTCTTGGATGGTCCAGGTCGCGGTCATGGATATGGTTGACTTTGATCTTGCATAAGGTCGACTACCATTCTGCGTATACGCCACTGCTCAGTATCCAGGTTGTAGTTGGCATGTGTGCAGTGTCCAGACAATCCTGGAGCATGACGTCCTCCGCCAGCACTTGTGTACCTGCAACCTCGGTGATCCGGAAGTCCGCATATTCGTTGATCGGGTCGATCACCTTGAATTCGAGTCCTGGAACAACCCACTCGCCATCGGGAATCCGAACCCGGATGCGCACTCGGCACTGGGGGAAATCGGGACGTCCCACGCGCTCCCTGCTTTCGATCGCGGACACATGACCGATCAGCGGTGAGTAACGAACGGAAGCCAGAACCGATTTCGGCAACTCCGGCAGGCCTGATACCTGAATTTTTTCGTCGCCTTTTGCCAGCAGGAAGAATCCCTGGGGTTCTGAGCGAGGCTCCCACCCCCGATGCATGGCATTGACGAAGTCCATCATTTGCCCGTCGCTCAGCAGATAGCGACGAGCGCCCCAGCGCACGAGTCTGACCTTCGACGGAAACGTGCCTGGAGTGGGCAGGCCGATTTCGCCATTGGGACGGTTGAAGTGGAAAAGCAGGGAGCCATCGTCCCGCTCCTCCACCTCGCCTTCGTTGGATCCGTACAGTCCCATGCATCCGTGCCAGGTCGCGGCGATACCTGCGCTGGGTGCCAGACTCAACACGACGTTCTCACCCAGTCCGTCACCTTCAAGGTACTCGCCTGCCCATGCCGCCTGCGGTGGCATCTGGATTGCCTCTCTCACCCGCTCGCGGCGACGGACGACATCTGCAGGCACACCGTAGTTGATTGCTTGTAGCGCCGAGTCGCTTATTGTGTTGCGCTCGTCTGTGGGCGCGGGTGCAACCGCCAGAATCGATCCCATCAGTACTAGGAAGCCAAGCACAAGCAGGACGGCGCTGATGATCGCGACTCGACGGGCACTGATCGTCCGGTCCTTCGACTGCATCGTCACTTCTCCATCGGCCCACGGTGATTGTAACCGTCAAGTCAAATTGTCCAGCAATGCGTTGAACGAAATGGGAGCTTCGCGGCGCGGGGCAGGCTGTCAGGTCTTTCCTGAGCGCTCTTCACACCGCCTGGCGTAGTCCGGTGACATGCACTGGCGCAGTTGCGGCCATTGCTTGCTCCAGAACTCAGGAACGTGGATCCGCCAGGCGGGAATGGCATCGGCGAGGAAGATTCCGTAACGGGCCGCATTTTTTTCGCGGCGTCTTCCCCCGAATACTCGACGACGCGCTTGATCGCCGCCAGGGCCGCGCGCCGGCGCCCGTTCCCGGCATCGCTCTTGCGGCGTTCGATCTCGTCGATGCGGCCTTCCAGGTAGGCGCGCGCAACGGCAATGGCCAACGCGAACTGCTTGCAGCCGATCTCGTCCTGTTTGCTTGCCAACGTGTGCAGATTCGCGTTTCGGCTTTGCAGTACGTGCACCGGATGCATTACGCGGATCGGAGCCGTCGAGCCGGTCAGGCTGACCGTGACTGCATGGGCTTCGATCTCGGCACGGTCGAGCCCGACAACCCGGTGCAGCAGGTCCACGTTTTAGACGCTGTCGTCGTCGGCCGGTGCGACCGCACTGCCGACCAGCGCCGAAATGGCTTCCGGAGGTTGGACGATCGACCGACCGCCGATGGCGCGCGCAAACCCGACCAAGGGTTTCGAATTTGCAGGGCTGCTGGTGAGAAATTCGACGTCACGAGAGATCGCCGGCCCCAAGCCATCAGGCTCGGGGATGTCGTAGTAGCCGATCCAATACGCCAGCGCCTGCCCGCCGACCAGGATCAGGTCCGGCGGCGTGCACTCCAGCACCCGCCGCAGCATGTCGGGCGGCATGAAAGCCTCGCGATCACCGCTCACGGTTCCTGGCCCCGGAATTTCGCCTTGCTTCGACGCGCTACGGAGCGGGGAATCGCATAGGTGTAATCGGCGCGGCGCTTCCCGCTCAGAACGTCGAGAACATCCTGTCGGCGCGTGGCCTCGAGGCTGGCGTCCAGCGCGGTGACCGCGCGGCCGTCGCCAAGGCGTTCGGCCGCCATGCCGAGCTTTGCCCAAAACTCGACCTGCTGGGCTAGGCTTCGGTGCTGCAGCCGGGCTTCGACCGTTGCCAGATCGTAGAGCGCATCGGAGATACGGATGTTCTTGGCCATGCCACATAATGTGGCAAAACGCCACAATACGCAATGCTGGCAATACGCCTGCAATTGCTCCTGCATTGCAGGCATACCGGCCATCCATGGCCATACGCCTGCGATTGCTCCTTCATTGCAGGCATACCGGCCATCCATAAATGGAATCCACATGGCGTGGGTGCCATGCGTTCCCTGGCCATCGCCTGCAATTGCTCCTGCATTGCAGGCATACCGGTCATCCATGGCCATCGCCTGCAATTGCTCCTGCATTGCAGGCATACAATCCATCCATGGCCATACGCCTGCAATTGCTCCTGCATTGCAGGCATACATGCCATCCATGGCAATAAAAAAGCCCGCAGATCGCTCTGCGGGCTTTCGGGTCAAGCGGCAACCGGATCAGTAGCGGTAGTGCTCGGGCTTGTACGGCCCATTCACATCAACGCCGAGATAGGCGGCTTGCTCGGCGGTGAGCGTGGTCAGCTTCACGCCGATCTTCTCCAGATGCAGGCGGGCGACTTCCTCGTCCAGCTTCTTCGGCAGGATGTACACCTTGGGCTGGTAGCTGTCCTTGTTTGCCCACAGGTCGATCTGCGCCAGGGTCTGGTTGGAGAACGAGTTGGACATCACGAAGCTCGGATGACCGGTGGCGCAGCCGAGGTTCACCAGTCGACCTTCGGCAAGCAGGAAGATCGCGCGGCCATCCTTGAAGGTGTACTTGTCGACCTGTGGCTTGATGTTGGTGCGTGTCGCGCCCGAGGCATTCAGCGCATCGACCTGGATCTCGTTGTCGAAGTGGCCGATGTTGCAGACGATGGCCTGGTCCTTCATTGCCTGCATGTGGGCGAGGGTCAAAACGTCCTTGTTGCCGGTGGTGGTGACGTAGATGTCGCCACGGCCCAGCGTGTTCTCGACGGTGTTGACTTCGAAGCCTTCCATCGCCGCCTGCAGCGCATTGATCGGATCGATCTCGGTGACCACCACGCGCGCGCCGTAGGCACGCAAGGAATGCGCCGAACCCTTGCCTACATCGCCATAACCGCACACGACTGCGACCTTGCCGGCCAGCATCACGTCCATGGCGCGCTTGAGGCCATCGGCCAGCGATTCGCGGCAGCCGTAGAGATTGTCGAACTTGCTCTTGGTGACCGAGTCGTTGACGTTGATTGCAGGCACCAGCAGCTTGCCGACATCGGCCAACTGGTACAGGCGATGCACGCCGGTGGTGGTTTCCTCCGACACGCCCTTCCAGGCCTTGACCACGCCGGTCCAGTAGCCGGGACGCTCCTTGGCCACGCGCTTGAGCAGATTCTTGATCACCTGTTCCTCGTGCGAACCCGAGGCGCTGTTGACCCAGCTCTCGTCGCCCTTTTCCAGTTCGTAGCCTTTGTGGATCAGCAAGGTGACGTCGCCGCCGTCATCGACGACCAGTTGCGGGCCCTGGTTGCCGGGAAAGCTGAGCGCATCGAGCGTGCAGTCCCAGTATTCCTCCAGGGTTTCACCCTTCCATGCGAATACCGGCGTGCCGGTGGCGGCGATCGCGGCGGCAGCATGGTCCTGGGTGCTGAAGATGTTGCACGAGGCCCAGCGCACGTCGGCGCCGAGATCCTTCAAGGTCTCGATCAGCACGGCGGTCTGGATGGTCATGTGCAAGGAACCGGTCACACGCACGCCCTTGAGCGGCTGCGCGGCGGCGTACTTTTTGCGGATCGACATCAGGCCCGGCATTTCCTGCTCGGCAATGTCGATTTCCTTGCGGCCCCAGTCGGCCAGGTTCATATCGGCGACCTTGAAGTCACCACTGGAATGGTTTTTGACGACGGCGTTCATGCGTTTCGCTCCGTTTCATTGGGGCGGGCGCAGTTGGAATGGGGATCGCGTGCCGAGCCTGTGTCTGGTCCCGTTGCGGAACTGACCTGCAGCGCCCCTCGGCGGCGAAGGGCGGCATTATATCGCTTGTTGCGGATAGAGAGATAGAAGGTGTTCGCGCATGGATTCACAGGCTCCTCGGGGATCCCGGCGTGCAGGATCGTCAGGCGCTGCCAGCGCGGGTGAGGCGTTTGGTTGGGGGATTCGCCACCAAACCGCGTAATCAGGAGGCGAACCCCCACCCGGAGTCCGCCATGTCGTTTCCCCTGTCGATCCGCACGCTCGCATCGTGCGCCGTCCTTTGCGCCGCAGCCGGTTTCCCGGATGCCGCCCGCGCCGACTTCATCTATGGCCGCCTGGTTCCCGGTGCCGGAGTCAATCCCAACGGCGAGTCCACCAATGTGGATGTCTCTGCCGATGGCCGCACTGTCGTGTTTGTCAGTACGGCAAACAATTGGGTGGGCGACAGCTACAACGGTACCCGCGCACTGGCGGTGGATCTCGACACCGGTGACGTGGAGGCCGTGTCTTCGACCGGCGGTACGGTCTTTCGTGGTGAAGCTCCGGCGGTATCGGGCGATGGGCGCTACGTGGCATTCCTTACCCTGAATTCCGCGTTCGGGCCGAGCTGGCAGGCATTGCGCAAGGACCGTGAAACCGGCGCACTGGCTCTGGCCAGTGCCAACTCCGCGGGACGACCGCCCGCCAATGGCATCAACGACAACA
>Ga0208460_10000528_pt1 | contig 25855 bp, 24 predicted proteins | sample AD_STIC10_MetaG_FD_184436 | JGI IMG/M metagenome (GOLD analysis project Ga0208460, IMG submission 184436) | Active sludge microbial communities of municipal wastewater-treating anaerobic digesters from USA - AD_STIC10_MetaG (SPAdes) (version 2) | ecosystem: Engineered > Bioreactor > Anaerobic >... | reverse complement strand
CCCTGTGCGCGCGCAGATTGTGCAATTGCAGTCTTCGACCTCGATTGCGTCCGGCGTCTGCACGTCGAAGCGCACGGCGCCGCAATGACATCCACCTCCGCGCCACTTCATCTGCTCGGTCATCTGCATGCGTCCTAGCGGCAGGACCGCACAATGCCGGAAAGCTTGTCGCGATCGAGATTGATCGAGATGAGATTGAACCCGGTAACGCCGTTGGCGTCGGGTTCCGTGGTCACGATCTGAAACAGCCTTGCGCCAGTGATCACATCGAGCAGGCGCGGCGAAAGGTCGATCGTTACCTGGATATTGCCGTGCTCGGTCACTTTTGGCGGGTCGATGATCTCATAGGGCTGCAGCGCCACGTTGCGGATATCCGCAAAGCCATCCGGTCGTTGCGCGTCCAGCTGCCAATAGACCGACAGTCCCTTGGATGCGAGTTCGACTACGCGTTGCGCGTCAATCGGGCCTGTGCTGCGGCGCACGTCATGCACCAGCCAGAGATACAGTCGCGGTGCGCCTGTGCGATTGCAGAAGATCTCGACCTTGTCGTCCTTCCACTGATTGCCCTGCCTGTAGCGAAGGAAGAACTGCCCCTGCGCGTCAGTTTCAAATTCCCAGGACTCGGTCTTGTACTCATAGACAATCCGGTACTCTTTCAGTTTCTCTTCCGAGAGTGCGTTGATTGTCTCCGGCCCCGCCTTGGACATTTCGGTAAGGAAGATCGGGTCCACGCCCATGGAGCGCACGTATTCCACCACCACGCCGTTGGCGATCTGCACCATGGTCAGCGCTTCATTGAGCTCTGGGCAATAGTTCACGTGTGGCATCGCCACCCATGGGTATTGGGAAAGCGCCTTGCGCTTGTCGACGCAGTTCATGCTCACCTGGTGGACGGCGAAGATCGAGCCCGGCCGCACTTCGCGCTTCACGCCGCCAAGAAAGGCGAGGGAGCAGGCTGAGACACAATGGCCGGGATAGACGCGACTGAATGCGTCGAGGTCGATGGTGTTCGCATCCGCCGGATTGCGTGTGTTGCGCGCGACGGCCGTATTCAGGTTCGCTTGCCGGATGATCTTGCCGACTTCCATCCCGGCCGTGAGGTCTCCGCCCAGCGAGGAGAGGTAAATCATCGTCTCTGGCGTCTGCTGAGTACTGCGCTTCAGGAAGGCGCGCAGGGCTTCCGGCGTTTCGGGTGTGAACTCGCCATCGGCAAAAATGGCGGGCACATCGCCATAAACCGATCCCCATTCGAATGTCATGGGTTGGTCGGCCATGGCGGCTGGCGTCGCCAGCATCCACCCGCTCAGGGTCGCAATGAGCCCTGCAACAATGCCTGTTCGCCGCCCGCCCATGGGCTGCCGCCTCCCGAATCCAACAGGCAATCTCTACCGCAGCGGCATCAGCGGGCAATGACCGCGCCGCATTACAGAGCGCTCACCTGGCCCCGAAAAAGAGCGATAACAGCTCATCCGCGGCGGCGGAGGCCGGAATTTGTCCGTCCGCGACTCCCTGGCGCACCGCGCGAAGCCGGGTAGCCACAAGCGGATCGCGTGCAAATCCGTCGGCCAGCCCCTCCTGGATCAGTGCGTCCAGCCAGCGCGCCTGCTGCCAGGCCCGCCGCCTCGCCCGGCTGCCGGATGCCTCGGTCTTCGTCCGGTGCAGCTCGATAGCCGCCCACAGCTCAGGCAGTCCTTCCCCCGCAAACCCCGAAATTGTCTGGACCGGTGGGGCCCAATCGGGATCGGCCTGCTCCATGATGTGCAGCGCCACCTCATAAGCCCGCGCCGCCCGCTTGGCGGCTTTCGGGTCTATGTCGGCCTTGTTGACCGCTATCAGGTCCGCGACTTCCAGCACGCCCTTCTTGATGCCCTGCAGTTCGTCGCCCGCATTCGGCAGCATCAGCACGAGGAAGAAATCCACCATATCGGCGACAACGGTTTCCGACTGCCCGACGCCGACCGTCTCCACGAGGATGACGTCATAGCCTGCCGCTTCGCACAGCAGCATCGTCTCCCGCGTCTTGCGCGACACGCCGCCCAGCGTCTCGCCAGCCGGCGAGGGGCGGATGAAGGCGTTCTCATCCGCCGCCAGCTTCGCCATGCGAGTCTTGTCACCCAAGATCGACCCACCAGAGCGTCGTGAGGTTGGGTCGACAGCCAGCACGGCCACCTTCTTTCCCATCCCAGTGAGCAGCGTTCCGAACGCCTCGATAAAGGTGGACTTGCCCACGCCGGGCACTCCCGTGATCCCGATGCGCTGCGCTCGTCCCGTTTGCGGCATGATCCCGGACAGCAGCACACGCGCTTCCGCCTGATGGTCCGCCCGCCGGGACTCGACCAGAGTGATGGCGCGGCCAAGACCGGCGCGGGTGGAAAGGTCAGTCTTCACGCGAATCGGTGTTTTTGTTTCGATCTGAAGACCGGGTTCCTACGATGGGGTCGGGTGCGCTTCAAGGATGCACCCGAGCCAACAGTGCCCGGTGATCCGACCCTGTAAACGGCGCCACGCGATATCGGCTCGCCTTCAGGGCTTGTGAAATCATGATGTGGTCGATCGGCAAGCCGAGCAACGGCAGATTGCTGAACCATGTCGGCGCGAACAGATACGCGCCCACGCGGCGTCCAGGGATCATCTTGAAAGCGGGGCACCATGGCGTCGCATTGAAATCGCCTGCCAGCAAAAATGGCTCGGCGAGTTGCCTTCTGACCGCGTCGATGTGCGCGTCCCGTTCCCGCGTAAGCTTCGGTGTGTTGGGCGGTGTCGGGTGAGCGGCCATAATGTTGAGTCGCGCGCCGCCAATGCTGACATTGCAGGTTGCCCAGGGCCGATGGCTCGGCCCCGGTCCCGGAAGCAATTGTACGCCATCAAGCGGGACGCGCGAAAAGGCGACGATCCGCGTCACATAGGTATCGCGCGGTGGCGGCCCCGTATCGAAGCGATGCGGATAGTCGTCGCCAAGAAAATCCCCGGGTGTCGCATCCGGAAATTCTGCGATCAGGATCAGATCCGCATTCTGCGCTTTGGCCCAGTCAAGCGTGTGCTCCAGAGCCCGCCGCTTCTTCCAGACATTAGCCCAAACCACAGTGATACCCGGCGTGGGGTCAAGCCTGGCCTCCGGCTTGGCCCAGCTCGGCGCGGGCAGGGCGCCATAGTTGATCAGCGTCAGCCCCACACAGATCGCCGACCATTCCCATCGCTCGGAAAGCAAAAGGCAAAGCAGAACGCCGCCGATGCCGGCAGCAACCAGGTGAGGTCTGAAGTGCGTAAGCAGTTCGGCGGGCCAATGCGCTCGCCGGATCAGGCTAACCAGAGTCACCGCGCCGAGCAGAACAACCAGGGCGGGCAATACGGGCATGATGGCGACGATCTACGGGCGGCGACTCAAGATCTGCTGCGCGTCATATGCGTTTGGATCAGAAGGCTTGGCCCCGCGCCCGAGCAGGATTTCCATAGCGGTCTCATACTGGCGCGTGTCAGCGCCAAAATTGAACCCCAGCCCAACCCCGACGGCGGAGCCATAGGAGCCACTCGATCCGCCAATGCCCACACTCGGGCCGCTCGGCGTATTCTGCCCGCCCACCAGATCGGTGTTGCGCGTCACCACGGTGAACCATTGAGCGCCGTTCTGTGATGCGATCTCCGCAGCCCTGCGCAGCGCGAGGTCTTCCACCTGCGGGGGCTTCAGGTCGGCATTGGCTCGGAAGGATACGCGATAGCGGTCATTCTCGATCCGCTGTTCGCGATACCCCATCTCGTTCCCGGCCATGGCCGGGCCATAGACAGTGGGCGCGCCGGCGCAGGCGGAAAGTGCGAGAAGGGCAAAGGCGGCTAAGAGGCGTTTCATGGCGTTTCTCCCAGTCTCAAAGTAACGCGTTTCGCCGCGTGGGCCACCCTGCGGCGCACCCGGGACTTGCCTCGATGTCAGCCCGCCACTGCGTTCTTGGAGTTATGCCCCAGCTTACCTTTCAGCTTCTCCAGCAGTTCGACAGCGGCATCCGCGATCACCGTGCCCGGCGGAAAGATAGCCGCAGCTCCAGCCGCATAAAGCGCGTCATAATCCTGCGGTGGCACGACGCCTCCCACAACGACGGTAATATCGCCACGGCCTTCCTTATTCAGCGCCCCGCGCAGTTCTGGCACCAGCGTCAGGTGCCCCGCCGCCAGTGACGACGCCGCGACCACATGCACGTCGTTCTCGACGGCCTGCCGCGCGGCTTCGCCCGGAGTCTGGAACAGCGGCCCGATGTCCACGTCCCAGCCAAGGTCGGCAAAGCCGGACGCAACCACCTTTTGTCCCCGGTCATGCCCGTCCTGGCCCATCTTGGCGATCAGGATGCGCGGACGGCGGCCTTCCGATTTCTCGAAGTCGTCGGCCAGTGCGCGGGCGGTAACAACCTTGTCCGATTTCGCGGTCATGCCCTGAGCATAAACTCCCTGGATCGATTTGATCACGGCCTGGTGGCGTCCGACCACCTTTTCGATGGCGTAGCTGATCTCGCCAACCGTTGCCTTGGCGCGCGCTGCCTGGATGCCCAGTTCCAGCAGGTTGCCGCGACCCATCTCCGTCGCCTTGGTGATCGCATCAAGCGTCTGCGCCACTGCAACCTCATCGCGTTCGCCGCGCAGCCGCGCCAACTTGTCGAGCTGCAGTTGCCGCACCTTGGCGTTGTCCACTTTCAGAACCGGCACATCCTCGGCTTCGTTCAGGCGGAACTTGTTCACGCCCACGATCGTCTGCACTCCGCTGTCGATACGCGCCTGCGTCTTCGCGGCGGCTTCCTCGATACGCAACTTGGGCAAGCCTTCCTCGATAGCCTTGGCCATGCCCCCCATCGCCTCGACTTCCTCGATGTGCGCCCATGCCTTGCGGGCAAGGTCGTAAGTCAGTCGCTCGACATAGTAGGAACCACCCCACGGATCGATCGTGCGCATCACGCCAGCTTCCTGCTGTAGGAAGATCTGCGTGTTGCGGCTGATGCGGGCCGAGAAGTCCGTCGGCAGCGCCAGCGCTTCATCGAACGAGTTGGTATGCAGCGACTGCGTCTGTCCGCCCGCCGCCGCCATGGCTTCAAAGCAGGTGCGGATTGCATTGTTGTAAACGTCCTGCGCCGTCAGCGACCAGCCTGAGGTCTGGCAGTGCGCACGCAGCGACAGCGACTTGTCGCTCTTCGGGTTGAACTGCTTCACCAGCTTCGCCCACAGCAGGCGGCCGGCGCGCATCTTCGCGACTTCCATGAAGTAGTTCATGCCGATCGCCCAGAAGAACGACAGGCGCGGCGCGAACTTGTCGACGTCCAGCCCCGCCGCCATCCCGGCACGGATGTACTCGACGCCATCGGCGAGCGTGTAGGCAAGCTCAAGGTCCGCCGTCGCTCCCGCTTCCTGCATGTGATAGCCGGAGATCGAGATCGAGTTGAACTTCGGCATGTTCTGCGACGAGTAAGCGAAGATGTCCGAGATGATCCGCATCGAGGGGCGGGGCGGATAGATATACGTGTTCCGCACCATGAACTCTTTGAGGATGTCGTTCTGGATCGTGCCGGAAAGCTTCGCCGCCGGAACGCCCTGTTCCTCGGCCGCCACGATGAATAGCGACATGATCGGCAGCACCGCACCGTTCATTGTCATCGACACCGACATCTGGTCGAGCGGGATGCCGGCGAACAGCGTGCGCATGTCGTAGATTGAATCGATCGCCACGCCTGCCATGCCGACATCGCCGGTGACGCGCGGATGGTCGGAGTCATAGCCACGGTGCGTCGCCAGATCGAACGCCACCGAAAGCCCTTTCTGGCCTGCCGCCAGGTTGCGGCGATAGAAGGCGTTCGAATCTTCGGCTGTGGAGAACCCCGCATACTGGCGGATCGTCCAGGGCTGGTTTGTGTACATGGTCGGGTAAGGCCCCCGGCCAAACGGCGCCACGCCCGGGAAATCGTCCAGGAAGTCCAGCCCGCGCGTATCAGCGCCAGTATAGACCTGCTTCACGGGCACGCCTTCCGGGGTGTCCCAATCCGCGTTCGCGCCTGCGCCAGCAAGCTTTTTCCAAGCATCCACGTCAGCCTTGGACACGGCTTCCCCAAGCGAAAGCTTGCTGAAATCGGGGAAGGCATTGGCCATCGGGTAGCACTCCGGGAGACGCGGATTCGACTTGGGTTTTCCTAGCACGTTCAGAGGCCTGTCATGAAGCCTTCGCAAGTGCGAAGTGAAAACCGCTCATGTCACGTTCATTCGGACCCGCTTACAGCCATTCCCTCGACAGGCAACCGCGACGGACTGCACTCTGCCTGTCGTTGAACCTGCATCGCTGCCGGCGCGAGGGACGAAGCGCGGGCTTGTGGACTTGGACCCGGAGAAAACTGCCTATGACTTTCGGAAAATTCGTCCTCTTTCCCGCTTTTGGCCTGATGCTGGCTGCCCCGGCTCTCGCCCAGCCGACCCCGCCGACGCCGGAGGAACGCGCCGCCCGCTTCGAAACGGCCGATGCGAACAAGGACGGCAAGCTCGACAAGGCGGAGTTCATCTCAAGCCTGCCTGACCGTGCCCAGGCCATGGCCGACCAGATATGGTCATCGCGCGTGGATACCGACGGCGATGGCTTCGTGACCAAGGAGCAGTATCTCGCGCTCCGCATGGGGCCGCGCCCGCAGTAAGCGTTCACTCGATCCTTGATAGAGCGGTCGGCGACATCCTCGCCGGCCGTTTCTTTTTGGTTGCAGCAAGCGTCCGGCTTCCTATCCCTATGGGTTACCGGAGAGACAGACATGCGCGGCGCCCTGATCTTGATGCTGGCGATCATCGCCACAGCGCCCGCTATCGGGCAGGAACCTTATCGTGCGCCCCACACATGGCTTGGGTATCCTGACCTGCAAGGCTACTGGACCAACGAGACCAAGACGCGGCTTGAGCGTCCCGTGGAGATGGGCGACCGCCTCATCCCTGACGCCCGGGAAGTCGCCGAGATCGATTCATTCTCGAAGTTTCATCCCGCCATGCGTGTTGATGGCCAGCCCCGCACCAGCTTCATCACTGATCCCCCAAACGGTCAGGTCCCGCCGATGAAGCCCGGCGTGGCGCCAGACACAAACCGCCGCACAGCGCTGTTGCCCGGCGAGAGATATACGGATGGCCCCGAGCTTCAGCTCATCGACGACCGCTGCATCCTGCCGATCGGCAACAATGCCGGCCCGGTCATGCTGCCTCTCAGCGGCAATTCCAATTATCAGATTATCCAGACGGAGCATCACGTCGTTATTCTGGTGGAGATGATCCACGATGCCCGCATCGTGCGGCTCAACGGAAAGCATCGCACGGACGGACAGCGCCCCTACCTCGGCGACTCCATCGGCTGGTACGAAGGCGAAACACTCGTCGTGGAAACCACCAACTATCCGCCCGAGCAGCTTTTCCGCGGCTCGTGGAAAAACCTCACCGTCACCGAACGCTTCACCCGCGTTCGCGACGGCCGGCTGCTCTACGCGTTCACCGTCGATGATCCGACGAAATGGGATCGGCCGTGGGGCGGTGAGTACGAGTTCCGGCCCTCCGCCGGGCCAATCGAGGAGTACGCCTGCCGCGAGGGCGAAGTTTCCGTGCCCGCCATGCTTCTTGCCGCTCGCCGCCGGGAAGCAGTGGGAAAGGAATAGCGATCAGGACGGCACGAACGCGAACACGGCATTCGAGCGCGCCTCGCCCCGCGACGGGCTGCCAAAATCGAGCCCCTCGTATTCCTGCAGCTGTCTTAGCCGTAAGTGAGGCAGGAAGGCCCGACGTGGATCGCCGACAAGCACATTGATCTGCTTGGCGAGGCAGCGATCGAGAAAGCCCGTCACGCAAACAGCAAGGTCTTCATTGTAGAACAGGTCACCCACCAGCACGATATCGACGTCCGGTGGCTCCGACTGCGTCATGTCTCCAAGCGCTGTCTCGATCGCCACGTCATTCGCGGCTGCGTTCAATCCAATTGCCGTGATGGCGTAGGGATCAACATCCGCAGCCAGCACTGACGCGGCCCCGGCCTCCATCGCGGCAATGCTGACAAGCCCGGAACCCGCGCCAAGATCCAGCACTCGCTGCCCGGCCACAGCCTCGCGATGATCGAGCACATAACGCGCCAGCGCCAGCCCACCGCCCCAATGATACGCCCAGTAGGGATTGCCAAACGCTTCGTCTGCTTCCGCAAGACGCCACAGTCCGCTCTTTGGGCCAGCCTTGTGAATCAAGACCTCCGGCACGGATGGCGCTGGAGACAACGGAAAATTTGCAACAATGAAGTGCGGAACGTCTATGGCCTGTCTCCGGGCGGGCTGATCGTCTTTGCCGTGGCCCTCCGCTTTCTGCAATGCTAGCGATGCGTGAAAGCAGGGAGCAGATGATGAGCGACGTGAACAGCATGAAAGGCAAGCGCGCCATCGTGACGGGCGGGGGCACCGGCCTTGGCGCGGCGACCGCCCTTGGTCTTGCCCGGCGCGGCGTCAATCTCTGCATCAACTACAATTCCAGCGCCGAGGCCGCGAACGAAGTCGTCGCGGAATGTCAGAAGCTGGGCGTCGAAGCATTCGCCGTGAAGGCAAACGTAGCTGAAGATGCGGACTGTCGCGCCCTCGTCGATGCAGCCGTCACGAAGTTCGGCGGCCTCGACGTACTCATCAATAACGCCGGCATCACCAAATTCGCTGCGCATTCCGATCTTGACGCGCTCGATGCCGAAGATTTCCTGCGTCTCTACAAGGTCAACGTCGTCGCCGTGTACCAGATGACCCGCGCCGCCAAGCCTCATCTCGCGGCTGCTGGCAAGGCGTCGGTCGTCAACGTGTCGTCTATAGCTGGCGTCACCGGCATTGGCTCCTCCATCGCCTATGCCTCAACCAAAGGCGCGCTGAATACGATGACGCTATCGCTTGCCCGTGCCCTCGCGCCGAACATCCGCGTCAACGCGGTCTGTCCGGGTTACATTGGATCTGGCTGGTTCACAAAATATCAGGGCGACGCCGTCGAGGCGCAAACCGCCGAAAACGTCGCCAAGTCCGTGCCGCTGAAAGTCGCCTCGATGCCGGAGGACATTGCCGAATCGATCCTATTCTTCGCCGGTCCGGAAAGCCGCCACGTCACGGGCGAGTTCATGATCATCGACGCGGGCATGCACCTTGGCTACGCTCCGCTAAGAGCTAGATAGAAACTAACCCGTCAGGAGGGACGTCATGGCCCGGCGTATCAACCGTCGCGATTTCCTGCTGACTTCATCCGCCTTTGCCGCGACCACCGCACTTGTCGGCTGCGCGTCAGCCACGTCTGCATCGCCCGCGCCCAAGCCGGTAACGCCTGCGCCGGCGCCGTCGGTTCCAACGGCGCCATCCGCAATCTTCGGCTCGGCATTCCCACTGATCGCCGACACCGCTTCGCGCCTTGATGTGACAAAGGCGAAGGCGCTGCGCGCCGCCGGGGTCAAAACCGTCTTCCGTTACTATTCGCACCTGCCGCCCAGCCTGCCGGGAAAGGACCTGCAGCCAGAAGAAGCGAAGATCATCCTGGGCGAAGGTCTCTCCATTGGCAGCGTGTTCCAGCACTACAACAACTGCTTCCGAACCTTCGACAACAGCTGGGGCAGGGAAGATGCTGAACAGGCGCTCCGCATGGCAGAAGCCGCCGGCCAGCCCGAAGGCTCCGCCATCTATTTCGGTGTCGACGCGGACTGGCCCTACCAGCAGATGCGCGATCCGATCATAAAATACTTCGAGGACGTGAAGCGCACCTTCGAAGGCTCGAACGTCGCTGTTGGCATCTATTCGAACGGTTGTATTTGCAATGCCATCCGCGAGAAGGGGCTCGCGCAATACTTCTGGCTTTCCGGCTCCACCGGCCATTCCGGCACGCAGGCCTTCTACAACACCAACAACTGGACGCTTTTCCAGAATGCGCTCGATGTAACGCCCGCGCAGGTCGGCTACGCTATCGACACGAACCTCGCGAACCCGCGCACCAACGGCTTCTTCGGTCAGTGGTTCGGTCGCGGCGCCATGCTGGCGTCGCATCTCGCGGCGGATGTGCAGACTACGTTCATGGCGCGCGGCTTCCTGCGTGCCGACACCGAACTCAGACAGGATCTAAACCCGGGCGCCGCATCGCTGACGAAGCTGCTCAAGGACCGGAACGTGCGGCGGCTCGAAACGTCCGGCGACTGGACCAGGGTCGTGACGCAGGAAGGTGGAGCGACGCGTGCGCTCGCGACACTGACGGGCTGGATTCCCACCGCCTCGCTGGCGCCCATGGATCGCTTCCCCGACAACTCCAGCAATTACGGCCTCTGCGGCGCGCCCACGGCCGTCAGCGACGCCACCAAATACCAGAATTGCGACCGCGCCACGTCGCGCCTTCGCTAGCGCGCTTCCGGTAGGCTCTGGTCTTTGCTCCGTGTCGGGAGCACAACAAAGCCTTGGGGGATAGCTCGACTATCCACGGGAGACATTCAATGCTCGACAGACGCAGCCTCATGGCTGGCGGCGCCACGCTCGCGGCGAGCGCCGCCATCGCCGGATGCGCAACAGCGCAGACGCCAGCAGCATCGCCCGCAATCTTCGTACCCAAGCCGCTTCCGTTCGATCCGAAGACTATACCTGGTCTCTCTGAAAAGCTGCTCGTCAGCCATCACGACAACAATTATGCTGGCGCGGTGAAGCGCCTTGGCGACATCGAGGCCCAGCTTCGCCAGACGGACTTCGCCACTGCTCCGGGCTTTCTCATCAATGGCTTGAAGCGCGAAGAACTCATGGCCCTCAACTCCATGATTCTTCATGAAATCTACTTCGCCTGTCTCGGCAAGGGCGGCTCCAGGCCCGGCGCCGATCTGGCACGCCAGATTGAATCAGATTTCGGCAGCCATGATCGCTGGCGCGCCGAATTCACTGGCATTGGCAAGGCGCTCGGCGGCGGCTCCGGCTGGGTGCTGCTCACCTGGTCGCCAAGGGCGGGGCGCCTCATCAACCAGTGGGCGTCCGACCACACCCTGACTGCGGCCGACGGTGAAATCCTTGTCGCGCTCGACATGTACGAACACGCCTACCACATGGATTTTGGCGCAAAGGCTGGCGACTACGTCAACGCCTGGATGGGCGCACTCGACTGGACCAGTGCGGACACGGCTTTTTCATCGCGCCGCAAGGTCTAGCGCCCAAAAGAGCATGGGTTATGCTTCCATCAGGAGGCATATCCCATGCCCATGTATCACAACGGCAATCGCGAACTTCAGTCGCTCTTCGGCTCCACGGCTCTGGCCGATCGTCTCGAGCAACGCCTGCGCCACAGCGAGTTCACGGAAGACGACAAGACCTTCATTGAGTCGCTCGACTATTTCTTCCTCGCCACGGCCACGCCTGTCGGCCAGCCCGACTGTTCGTTCAAGGGCGGCCCCGTGGGCTTCGTTCGCGTACCGCAGCCAGATCTGCTGGTCTGGCCGGACTATGACGGCAACGGCATGTTCAAGAGCCTCGGCAACATCGCGGTAAATCCATCCGTCGGTCTTCTCTTCATCCGCATGGGCGACAAACCCCGTCGCCTCCGCGCCAACGGACGCGCCGTCATCTCGCTCGACGACCCGCTGATGCCGGACTTTATCGGCGCCCAAGCTATCATTCGCTTCACACCAATCGACATCTTCCCCAACTGCCCGCGCTACATTCCCGATCCCGCCACAGCAGAGCCCTCGCCCTACATCCCCAACGAAGGCGAGCCGCCCGTCGAACCAAAATGGAAGTCGATGGACATGTTCAAGGATGTTGTCCCGCCGAGGAAGGCTTGATGAACGGCCACATCGCCAACGCCGTCGCGCTCGTCTGCGCCGGCAACAGGTTCCTCATGGGCGAGAATATCGAAGGCTTCTGGCCTGATGCGCCTGTCTTCGTCTTCATGAAGCTCGTCGAATTCCGCCACAAGCCTACGTCCGGCAAGGATGAGGACGATTATCCGCTCGTCGCGGCCGATCCGATGGAGTGGTTCGAAAATCTCAGGCCGTGGTGTCACGGCCTCCGTCTGCACAACGTCCCGCCCACGCGCGGCCCGGACCAGCAGCTCGACGTGCCCGATCGCATGCTGGCCGGCTTCGTCGGCGGCGGCCAGCGCTGGTTCATCGAGGCCTCTGGGGAAGCAGAATCGGAAATCTGGGAAGCCTTCCATCGCGTCGGCGACCAGAAGGATCCCGAACGCCGCATCTGGAAATGCACCCACATCCTCCAGGGCAAGGCCCCGCGCACCGCCATGGACGTCGATGCTGCAACAAGGCTCGAAGATGCGGTCGCCGCCTTACGCAAGGCGCTGGTCCATATCGAAACCTACGCGCGCGATGAGAAATACGACAACTGGGCCGAAATCTTCAACGAAGCCATCGACGTGATCGATGCGGGCAAGCCAACGACCGAGCAGGGCGACATGGATCGCTACACCGGTTTCAGCGACTATCAGGCCGCGCTCAACGAAGCTTGCAGTCGCGCCTGGGTCTTCGGCGGCATGGGCTCATGGAACGATCTTGGCGGCGGCGAACGCTATGACCGCGTCAGCCAGGCGCTGTACGAAACACTCAACGCCTGCATCGCCGCGCTCGCGAACTCGACGTTCAGGAGGTAGCGTGCATCAGAGCGGGGCGGATATGCATCGCGCAGCCCGTAACACAGATGCGGCACGACCTTAGGCCTGCAGCATCCTACAGCAGACCCAACTCCGCATGCGCCAGCTCAAGGCTCGCCAGCACATCGACGCCGACATGGATAAACTCATCCACGCCTGCCTCGCGTAGCGCAGCCTCCAGCTCGCCCGGCTTGCCCGCCAGATAGAGCCGCGCCACGCCGGCGCGCTTCAGCGCCTTGGCGGCCTCAACGGCGTCCGTCGCATAGCGCTTGTCCGACCCGCAGATGCACGCGAGCGAACAGCCTGAAGATGCCACAGCCTGCGCATGCCAGATCGCATCGCCAACCGATGGCACGGCGCCGATCCCGCCAGCCGCAAAGAAGTTCTGCGCATACTGCAACCGCGCCGTGTGCTCGGACATCGGCCCCAAGGCTGCGAGGAATATCTTCGGCGCGCGCCCGGACGCCGTGCGCTGATCCGCCAGATCGCGCAGCCGCTCATACGGCTCCGCAAGCCTGATCGGCCACAGCGGCTCGGCCTCCGCGCCATCATCGTCCGCCGTGCGTGAAAGATCGGCCAGCGTAGCACGATCCTGCGCCGCGCCCTTCAGCGAGAACCACGACCTCGCCGCAGGCGCCCGCCCCGAAGCCTCCGCTGCGCGCCGCACGATCGCGGGCAGGTTCACCACCTCCACGCTCGGCACTTCTTCCTGCAGAAGAGGGAAGTCCGTCACGCCGGTCACCAGTTCCTTGCGCTTGGCTGCCGCCTTGATGCGAGCACCGCGCGCCTCCGCAACGCCCGTCTGAAAACCGCCAGATACCAGCGCCTTTGCCAGCCCACCTTCGCGCTCAACCTGCTGGAACAGCGCCCAAGCTGCGATCGCCAGATCCTCACCCAGCTTTTCCATCGCCCACGCGCCGCCCGGTGCGTCGACAACCTTGCCGAGGCTGCATTCTTCCTGCGCGATCACTTGCGTGTTTCGCGCCAGCCTGCGCGCCAGCTTGCCCGGCAGGCCCATCGCATCAGTGAAAGCACGTACCGTCACGATATCCGCGCCGCCCACGCCCGCCGCAAAGCATGCCGCCGTGTTGCGCAGGATGTTCACCCACGGATCGCGCCGCGTCAGCATCCGCCGCGAGGTCACAGCTTGCAGCTTCATGCCCGCGCCGCTCGCGCCGAACGCTTCCGCCACCCGGCCCCACATCCGGCGCGCCGCGCGCAGCTTCGACATTTCCACCTGATAGTCGGCGCCCACGCTCACCGTGAACAGGATCGCCGAGCAAGCCTGGTCCGCACTCAGCCCTGCCGTCATTAGCGCGCGCACATACTCCGCGCCCGCGCCGACCAGGTAAGCCAGCTCCTGAACTTCCGTGCCGCCCGCCTCATGCACGGGCCGCGAGTCCGCGCGCAGATAGGTCGCCTTCGGAAACTCGGCCGCGACGTCACGTGCAAACGAAGCGGCCTGTGCGATCTCTTCTTCCACCGAACCGGGCAGGGCACCCGTCCGCGCCAGCGCGCCGATCGGGTCCACGTTGAACGCCACCTGCGCTGTCGCCGCCGTGCGCGCGCCAATCGCCGCCGCCAGCAAGGCCGCCAGCTCCACGCCCTGCGTGGTCGAAGCGCCCGTCGCCTCGAGCGCCACCGGCGCAAGGTCCAGCTTCACCTCGTTGAGCACCTTCTGGATATCAACCGCTGAGCGCGCCACGACTCCATGATCGCCCGCCGCGTCAACGCGCAGCTCGATCGATGAAACCCCGCGCTCAAGCGCTTCCAACACCTGGTCGGCCGCCAGCGCGGGGTCGGGATGCGCGACCACCTGCCGGATGTCCCACGGCAGATAAGGATCATTCGTCGCCCGGCCGCCCCGGATGAACGGCGCCATCCCCGGCATCCCCGAGGCATCCGGCGCCCAGTCAGGAGAGCGGTAAAGCGGCTTCACCGGCACGCCATGCTCGGTTTTGGTGGTCAGCCGCGACATCGGCGCGCCGTCGAGCGCTTTCTCCGCGAGCGCCAGCCATTTGGCTTCGTCCGCTGCGGCAAATTCCGCCGAAAGGGGCAGGTCGTCGGCCATGAATCTCTCTCAAAACGCGTGGTGGCCATCAGGCATTGGCATCGCCCTACGTCAAGAGTTTGCGGCGTTCTGGCCCGATTGCCCGTCGTCGCAGCCCCGCTATGGTCGCTGAAAAGCGGGGCCTATCCCGCACCAAGCCTTTTCAGGACCGATTCATGGCCATTCCTGCCTCCCTTGCGAACCAGCTGTCCCTCCCGGTGATCGGCTCGCCCCTGTTCATCATCTCGAACCCGGATCTGGTCATCGCCCAGTGCAAGTCCGGTATCGTCGGCTCCTTCCCCTCGCTCAACGCACGCCCGATCGAACAGCTCGACGAATGGCTCACCCGCATCAATGAGGAACTGGCCGCCGCCCGCGCCGCCGATCCCAAGGCGAAGATCGCGCCCTATGCCGTGAACCTCATTGTCCACAAGTCCAACACCCGCATCGAGGAAGATCTCGCCCTCTGCGTCAAACACAAGACTCCGATCGTCATCACCTCCCTCGGCGCCCGCCCCGAGGTGAACGACGCCATCCATTCCTATGGCGGCATCGTTCTGCACGACATCATCAACATCGTCTTCGCGCACAAGGCGCTGGAGAAGGGGGCCGATGGTCTCATCGCAGTCTGCGCCGGCGCTGGCGGCCATGCCGGCACGCTCTCGCCCTTCGCGCTCATTTCCGAAATCCGCGAATTTTTCGACGGCCCGCTCGCACTCTCCGGCTCGATCTCCACCGGTCGCCAGATCCTTGCCGCGCAGGCCATGGGCGCAGACTTCGCGTATATCGGCACCGCCTTCATCGCTACCGACGAGGCCCGCGCGCTCGACGCCTACAAGGACATGATCGTCGCCAGCGCCGCGAAGGACATAGTCTATTCCTCGCTGTTCACCGGCGTCTCCGGAAACTATCTCGCCCCCTCTATCGCCAAGGCCGGCATGGACCCGAACAACCTGCCGGACGGCGACAAGGCCACGATGAGCTTCCAGGCCGGCGAAGGCTCAAAAGCCAAAGCCTGGAAAGACGTCTGGGGCTCTGGCCAGGGCATCGGCGCCATCAAGGCCCGCATGCCCGCCGCGCAATACATCTCGCAGCTCAAGCGCGAGTACGAAGAGGCAAGGGTGAAGCTGGCGCAGTCTGCCAACTCCTACAGCGCGTAGCGTCCGGCTGTCGTAGGCCCGCCGACACGCGATCGCAACATTCCGTTCCTAAACCGTGTGGCAGAGCCGCGCTCCACGGCTGGAGGTTTCCGATGCGTGCATTCCCAATCCTCGCGGCAATACTGCTAGCTGCTTGCGCCCAGGCGCCGTCTCCATCCGAGCCCGCGATCGCGACCCCGCCGCCGCTCGCCAGCCTCGAAGACGGCGTCTGGCTCAAGGGCGACCTCCACATACACTCGCGCCACAGCAAGGACTCTAGCAACAATCCCGTCTCCACGATCATCGGCTTCGGCGAATCCGTCGGCATGGATTTCCTCGCCATCACGGATCACGACAACCATGTCGGCGGCGACGTCGCCTACCACACCTGGGTTGATCCCGAATTCACGTCCAGCAAGCTGTTGCTCCTCTATGGCGCCGAATGGACCACGCATCGCGGCCACGGCACGCCCTTGTCCGCCACGCCCTACGACCATCAGAAGCTTTACGACGCCCGCGACCAGCGCGACGTGAAGATCGGCGCGCTCAAGGAAGCGCTGGGCATTCATCTTTCGGCCAACCATCCGGGCGGGACAGGCGACGGATTCGGGCTCTCCTACGACCTTGTCGATTCCCTCGAAGTCTGGAATTCCGCGGTTTGGTCGCGCAATGCCAACTCCATGACGATCTGGGACGACATGCTGAAGTCAGGCCGCAAGCTGACGGGTAGGGGCGGCAGCGACAGCCATCATGGCTTCCCGCCCACGCCCGAACAGAAGACCGATCTCAGCTGGCAGGCCCCGGCCAACAATGTCGGCACGCCAACCACCTGGGTGTTCGCCACAGCGCGCTCATCCGACGCCGTCATCGCCGCTCTAACCAATGGCCGCGTCTCTGTCAGCGCCAATCCCTATGCGCCTCGCATCGCATTCTACGCTGACCACAACTCAGACGGCGCCATGGACATGATGATGGGCGACAACGCGCTTTCCACCGGCCAGCCCGTCGCCTTCCGGGTTCAGCTTTCGGGCGCAACGCCTCCCGGCGCCGTCTACACCGTCAGCGTGATCAAGGACGGCGCGCCTTTCGGCACATTCGAAACCAAGGGCGACAAACCAGTAGCCGAATTCACCGACACGCCAGCCCGCGACGGACGCACCTTTTATCGCGTGACGGTCGAGGGGACCCCCACCGCCTATCCGCAGGTCCCTGACTCGCAGACGCGCAGCGGAAACATGATCGGCCTCTCCAACCCGATCTATTTCAACTTCGATCCGGCGTTCTAGGGCAGCCGCGCCAAAATCTCAGCAATCGGTTAGATAACTTCGTTTGCGAGCCGCATCCGAACCGGCGCATAAGCGCGCCATGATCACCAACCCGCTCCACGATCTCCCCACCATCGACGACATCGAAGACGCCGCCACGCGCCTTCGTGGCGTCACTGTCCACACGCCGCTCCTGCGGTCCCAAGCACTGGACGCCGCCGTCGGCGCGCCGGTCTGGATCAAGCCCGAAATGCTCCAGCGCACAGGCTCCTTCAAGATGCGCGGCGCCTGGAACCGCATCAGCCGGATTCCCGAAGCGGACAGGTCAAAGGGTATCGTCGCCTTCTCGTCCGGCAACCACGCGCAAGGCGTCGCCGAAAGCGCGAACATACTCGGCCTGAAGGCCACCATCGTCATGCCGGCGGATGCGCCCACCGCAAAGATCGAAAGCACCCGCCGTCGTGGCGCGGCTGTGCGCCTCTACGATCGCGTCAATGAAAGCCGCGAAGCCATCGCTGCTGAAATTGCCGAGAAGACGGGCGCCACCACGATCCGCCCGTTCGACGATGGCTGGATCATGGCCGGGCAGGGCACGACCGGCCTCGAAGCCATCAACAATGCGGCAACGCTCGGCGTCACATTCGGCAGTCTGATCTGTAATGCTTCCGGCGGCGGACTTCTCTCCGGCATCGCAACGGCTTTCGAGGCGCGCTCGCCCGCGACCGAAGTCTGGGCCGCCGAGCCCGCTGGACATGACGACACCATCCGCTCGCTGGCCGCAGGTCACATCGTCTCGAACGATCCCGGCTACCGCTCCATCGCAGATGCTCTGCTTACGGCCGAACCCGGCATCCTGCCTTTCGAGGTCCACAAGAAGCGTCTCAAAGGCGGGTTCACCGCCACCAACGACCAGCTGCTGGATGCAATGAGCTTCGCCTTCCACCACCTCAAGCTGGTGGCCGAGCCCGGCGGCGCGTGCTCGCTCGCCATCCTGCTCAACAATCGCGCCCACTTCGCCAGCCGCGGCCCGATCCTCGTCGTTCTCAGCGGCGGCAATGTCGATGCGGATATGTTCTCACAAGCCATAGCCAGAACCCCGCCGGCCTAGACGATCAGTCCAGTCCCGCCGGAAACGCGGGCAGGGCGGCGACGTCTTCGGGAACGTGTTGGCGAACCAGCTTCGCGTTATTGTCGCGCTGCAGCGCTTCTACCTTGTCCATCGAGCGCAGCGTTTCCGCCTTGTCCGTATTGTTCGCCGGAACGGTGCGCAGCTTCTGAGCGTCAGCCAGATGCCACATGTCGCCTGCGAGCAGCACATTGCCCGTGTTCTTCAGTTCCAGCAGAAGCACGCGATGACCCGGCGTGTGACCGTGCGCGGCAATCATCGTAACGCTGCCATCACCGAACACGTCAAAGTCCTTCCCGTCCTCGATCAGTTGCGTCTTCGCGTTCTCCAATTGCGAATAGAACTGGAAGGCTGGGGCCTTGCGTGCGTCCGGCCTGAACATCCAGTCACGCTCCTCCCGATCCACGATCCATGTCGATCCCGCGAACAGGTTGGCCTCGCCGACATGGTCGTAATGGCTATGTGAGATCGCGAAATACTCGATGTCCGCCGGCTTGAGGCCCAGCTCCGCCAATTGCGGCTCCAGCAGCTTCGCACGATACGTCATGATCGCGAGCGTCTGGCCCGGTGCTGTCGCCATCGAAGGCGGGATGCCAGCGTCCCATACCATATCGCCCTGCGGATGACGGATCAGGAAGCAAGGATCCGAAAGCTTCCCCGGCTTCCCGTCATACTCGTGGTTCGGCGAGAACATCCCCGTGCTCTTCATCTCGAACGCGCCGCAATCCAGGGCGTAGAGCTTCGCGCCACCTGCGGGAGCAGGCGCCGTCGCGCACGACGCAGCAAGCAGGGCAAGCGCTGAAAGGCCAATGAGCTTCATGAATGAGTCCTCCCGGGGAGATCGTAACACAGCATTTGCGCAGCCCAACCCCGCATTGGCCTGCTCGCTCCATGCTCCCTTGCGCGCTTTCGGAAGACGGTTGAATGTCGGTGCGCAGCATTGATCGGGAGGCGAGCATGTGGAAAATCCTTTTCCTTGTCGCCTCCGTCCTGTTCGCCGCGCCCGCAGTCTGCGCCGACCCGATCGACGATCTCGTTCGCAGCGAAATGGCGGCGCGACATATTCCGGGCCTCACCTTCGCAATCGTCAGGGATGGCGCGATAGTCGATACGCGGTCATACGGAAGCGCCAATCTCGAATTGAACGCGCCAGCGAGGAGCGACACCGTTTACGCGATCGGTTCGATCACAAAATCCATGACGGCAATTGCAACGCTGAAACTCGTCGAAGCCGGGCGGGTGAATCTGTCCGATTCCATTCTCGTCCACGTACCTGCCGCGCCCGATACGTGGAAGTCCGTCACCGTCGTCCATCTGCTCGCCAACACCTCTGGCATACCGGACATCGTCGATAGTCCGTGCGGCATCCAGGCCTCCGCCGATTACACGACGATGGACGCCGTACGCGAAGCCGCCTGCCTTCCACTGATGTTCCAGCCGGGCGAACGCTTCAGCTACTCCAACACCAACTTCCTGCTGCTCAGCCTCCTGATCGAGCGCGTGACCGGCCAGCCCCTCGGCCAGGTCTTCGCCGATACGATCTTCACGCCGCTCGGCATGAGCAGCACACGCATGGTCGACTATCGCACGATCATTCCCAATCGTGCCAAGGGCTATTTCTGGACCGGCCAGGCGCACGTGAATGTCGCCGACATGGACCCGGCTGTCGAAGCCGGCGCCGGCGGCGTGATTTCCACGGCTGGCGACATGGCGAAGTTCATCCTCGCTCTCGGCGATACGCAATTGTTGACCGCGAAAACCTGGGCGTTGGGATGGACTGCGCCTCCGGTCCGCACCGGAAACACCCCTTACGCATTTGGCTTTGGCGTAACACCTTACGAAGGGCACAAGCGCGTGGGTCATAACGGCGCTGCGCCGGGCTTTGCCTCGTCCTACGCATGGTTCCCCGAAGACCGCGTCGGGATCATTCTGCTCTCGAACGGTTACGAAGAACCCCACGGCCGCTCTGTGATGGGCCTGACCAACGCAATCGCCGCCAGATATTTCGACTAACCGCTCTCTACCTCGGCCTTCCGCGCTTCAGGTCATCCGACAGCTGGATGTCAACCGGCCCGCCAGCCAGCCTGTGGCGATAGACCTGCGTATTCTCCAGCACCCGCTGCACATAGTTGCGTGTTTCAGCAAACGGAATGCTCTCGATCCAGTCCACCGGATCGACGCCGCCACGCGGATCGCCGAAATCGTTGATCCACTGCCGCGCCCGGCTTGGTCCGGCGTTGTACGCCGCCGCCGCAAGAATGTACGAGCCGCCGAAGTTATCGACCAGATCGTCGAGGAAGCCGCGCCCCAGCCGCAGATTGTATTGCGGGTCATCGGTCAGCCAGCTCTGCTTGAACGGCAGGCCCACCTTCTTCGCTTCCGCCTGTGCATAGCGCGGGATCATCTGCATCAGCCCCCGCGCATCCGCGCCGGAGATAGCCCGCGCATTGAACTCGCTCTCCTGTCGCGACAGCGCCAGAACCAGCGCCGGTTCCGCCGACCCTGTCCGTGGGCTTGTCGGCAACGACATCAGCGGGAACACCGCATCCGGCGCCACAAGTCCGCGTCCCAGCCCCGCCTTCGCGCCGCGCACAGCGGCCCGCATTTCCAGATAGCCCGCGGCGACGTCGAACAGCATCTGATGCTCGTTCGGCGTTTCCATCACGTCATCCAGCGCGAACGAGAACCGCTCGAAGCTCGCCAGCCGCCCCGTCTCCGCCAGCAGGATAGCGGCGCGTACCGGCGTGCGCTTCGCAAATGCCGCGCGCTCTTCATCGGTCGGCTGCGCGGGCAGGGCGAAGGAGATCTTGATCGCCTCCGGCATCTGCTGTCGCACCTTCTCGGCCGCCAGCTGGCCATAGAACACGTACGGATATTTCGATGCGGCGATATACGCTTCCTGCGCTTCAGGCACGCGGCCCAGCTTGGTCAGCGCCTCGCCCAGCCAGTACTGCGCCCGGCTGACGGAGATCGGCGTCGCCACACCTGCGCCAAACACGCGGAAGTGGTTCTCGGCCTTCGCGGCGTCTCCCAGCTTTTCCAGGGCCAGCCAGCCCGCCATCCACTCGGCGTCGCGAAACGCCTCGCCCGTCAGCAGGCCATGTCCCGCCGCCAGCTGATACGCCTTCTGGTAATCGCGCTCGCGGATCATGCGGCGCATCACGGACTGCTTCTCGCTCCAGATATCCTCGCGCCCCACGGCCGGCGCCTGCTCGCCATTGATGCGCAGCAGATAGCTGAGCTCATCGGATTGTCGCCCCTTCCGCTCCGCCCAGCGCGCGCGGTCATACAGCAGGCCCGCATCGTCCATGTACTCGACCGGCACGGCGTTCACTGTCTTGTCGACGTTCTTGCTGTTCTTCATCAGCGCGATCCGCGCCTCGATCAGCTTCTTCCGTCCCGCGCTCATCTTGGAAAACAGAGCCTGCGCGCTCTGCGTGTCGCCCCGCCACAGGAACATGTCGGCCCGCGCGAAGTGATCTTCCGCTGTCAGGTCGCCGCCATACTGTACCTGCATCGTGCCCGACGCCGCGCTCGACATCGGCCGCGTCCGCCACGCTTCGCGGATCACGCGCACCATATCCTCGCGCTTGGCCTGACTGTTGTACGCATCGGCCAGCGCCAGCACGCCTTCGCCCGTGCGCGGCCCGCGCGCCAGCAACCAGGCAATCCGCTCGTCCGACGTCAGGCTGGAGCGCGTGATCGTGATCTCGGCCTGATCCTCGATCTTGCTCGTGTCAGGCCAGCCCTTGAATTCCTCCAGGGCGCTCATCAGGTCGGAATAGCCCATCCCCGCATCGCCATTGGTCGCTATCCGCCACCGGACCAGCGCCTGCGCCGCCGGATCACTGAGCCGGCCCAGATAGGAGCGCACCTGGCTCCACTGGCTGTTGTCAGCCGCATCCAGCGCCCGGTTCAGCAGCGTGAAGTCCGCCGTGCCCAGCCATGTCGACGACAGGGTGGGCGACGGCTTCAGCGATGGCGCCGCCGGATTGGCCATGGCCAGCCCCGTCCCCAGCGCTCCCAGCGCCACAGCCGCCATCAACACCCGGCCAGTTCGCGACATCTGCTTGCCAAACCCTGTCATGGAATGATTATCCCGCGAGTCGCGATTGGCCCCGCCATCACGCAATCCGGAGCGTTTTATGATCTTCCAGGGATCCATGCCCGCCCTAGTAACTCCTTTCCGCAACGGGAAAGTGGACGAAAAGGCGTTTGTGGCGCTGGTCGAGCGGCAGGTCGCCGCCGGAACGCACGGGCTGGTCGTCGCCGGAACCACGGGCGAAGCCTCAACGCTTTCGCACGAAGAGCACGAGCACGTGGTCGAGCTTTGCGTGAAAACGGCGGCTGGTCGGGTTCCGGTCATCGCTGGCACAGGCTCCAATTCCACGGACGAGGCTATCAGCCTCCTCCAGCACGCTAAGTCGGTCGGCGCTCACGCAGCCCTGATCGTGAACCCGTATTACAACCGCCCCACCCAAGATGGGGTTTACGCCCATTACAAAACTTTGAATGAGGCGGTTCAACTGCCTATTTTTGTTTACAATGTGCCGGGTCGCACGGGTTCCGACATGCAGCCGGAACTGATCGGCCGCCTGGCCAAGCTCTCCAATATCATTGGAATCAAGGATGCGTCGGGCGATGTGGCCCGCGTCGCCCGCCACACGGCGCTCGCAGGCAAGGATTTCATCCAGATTTCAGGCGAAGACGGCAACGCCGTTGGCTTCAACGCCCTCGGCGGCGTCGGCTGCATTTCCGTCACCGCCAACGTCGCCCCCTATCAGTGCGCCGCCATGCAGAACGCGACCCTCAGGGGCGATTACGCCGAGGCCCGCCGCATCAACGACACACTGGCCCGGCTCCATCGCGCGATGTTCCTCGAAGCCAGCCCCGCACCCGCCAAATACGCTCTCTCGCTCCTCGGTCTTTGCACCGACGACGTTCGCCTCCCGCTGGTCGCCGTTCAGTCGGCCGACGTGAAGAAGGAAATCGAGGCGGCGATGAAGGAAGCCGGCGTCCTCTGATGGCCCAGTCCCCCCGCAGCAGCGGCCAGAACCCCAAAGGCAAATCCCAGCGTGAACTCGCCCGCAAGTCCGTGGCCGAGAACCGTCAGGCGCGCCGCAACTATGAAATCATCGACGATATCGAAGTCGGCATCGTCCTCACCGGCTCGGAAGTGAAATCCCTCCGCGAAGGCCGCGCCAACATTGCGGAAGCCTATGCGCGCGAGGAAGACGGCCAGATCGTCCTCATCAACTCCACCATCCCGACCTATCCGCCCGCGGGCCAGTTCAACCACGAACCAAACCGCAAACGCATCCTCCTGGTGAAGAAGCGCGAGTTCAATCGCCTCACTGGCGCCGTCGAGCGCGACGGCCGCACGCTGGTCCCGCTCGAGCTCTATTTCGGCTCCAACGGAATGGCGAAAATCAAGCTCGCCCTCGCCACGGGCCGCAAGGCGCCGGACAAGCGCGACGTCGAAAAGAAGCGCGACTGGGACCGCCAGAAGGGCAGGCTGCTCCGCGATCGGGGATAGCTAGCGCAGCATTTCCGGCGTGCCGATGGCGATCCATTGCCCCCAGCCCGGCCCATCATCGATCGCACGGATCTCAAGCTCACATGAGGCGCCCGGCTGCTTGAATGTCAGCCGGCGGTATCCCCACGCATCCTTCGGCATCAGCGTGCGTGTGACAGCGCCACATTTCGCGACGATCCGCGTCCGCGACGTCTCCGGTCCCGTCACCATCGGTAGCGCTATGGACGAGATGCCCGACGGGATAGTGCCGCGCCACACCAACGTGCTGACATCCGCATCGCCCTTCTGTGCGGAAGTCGTGCGCAGATCTTTCAGGCCCGGGGGCGGCTTCACGGCCGGAGTTGTTTTTGCGCACGGGCCTTCGCACGAGAACTCGCCCTGAAGCGGTCCAGCCAGAAGCTCCGGCGGCGTCCAGTAGGCAGCGTGCGAGAAGTCATAGACTGCTTCGCTCTTTGTCAGGATCGGCCGCTGCCCTGCGCCGGGCCCACACGCCGTCAGTGCCAGAGCGGTTATCCAGAAGCTCTCACGCAAGCGCATGGATGAATCCGATCAGCAACACATGAGCCCCGAACAGCACGAACCCGATTTTCGACAGTATCGCGTTGCCAGAGAAGAGGCGCGCCGACATCGCAATCACCGCAATCTGCGGGAAATAGCTGCCTTGATGCGTCACGGCTTGTCCCGCTCCTAACAAAAGCACCGCCCACCCCAGCAGCGCGCCAATCGTGGCGATCGACAGCGCCCGCGTCGCTCCCGATATGGCAAACCCCGGCAATCCCCACAGCGCGAGCGCGAACAGCCCGATCCCGAGCGGAACCGAATAGAACATCTGGTCGCGGAACTTCGTCGCGTTCAGCCGTCCCGCCGCAAAATCCTGAACCGCCCAGAGCTGCGGGTTCATGATGCGATCGATATTGTCCATCCGGCCCTTGGCCCACGTCGCTGGCGTCAGCTTAGAATAACTGTCGACCAGCGCTTCCGTCATCGATCGGTCATCTATGGCCTCGGCGCCCGCCACATGCCACTTCATCAGCCTGTTGCCCGGCGGATCGTACAGGTTCTGATACGCCTGCCACGGCGCATACAGCACGACGACTGCCGCAACCGCCGCTGCAATGTAGCGCCACGAGAACAGCCGAAGCGTGACCAGCGCCGCCACCGCGAAGCCAACCAGCGCAAACGCCGTGGCCCCGTGCGACAGCATCGCGAGCGCGGCGGCGCCTCCCGCAATCAAACCGTCCATGACGGAGCGCCGCTCCTTCCTCGGCGTCGCAAAATGAATGGCTGCGGCGATGGCGACGAAAGCCGCCGCCAGCAACTTCGGCCAGACGAACAACCCATTCACGAAAACCAGCGGCGTGAACCACAGCGCTGTCATCGACAGGATGCTCCACAGCCGCGACGTACCCATCGCGCGGGCAAGCACCCAGATTCCGCCCATCGACAGCATCTGCAGCGCGGTCGAACTGCCTTGATAAGCCTCCCGGCTTTCGCGCCCCAGATTGAGTAGAAGGTACATGCCAGTCTGCAGCGGCGGTCGGTCGCTCGACAGCCAGTCGACATACATGGGGGAGGTGATCTGCGCTTCGCGAAGCTGCAGGCCGAAGTGAAACGGAATTTCGTTGTCGCCGGGCAGGGGGCTGGTCCACCGGCTGCCTGCAAACCAGAAGATATTGGCGACGGAATCATCCGGTCCGGCCAGCAATACCGACCACCCCATCAATCCAACCGCCCCGGCGAACACGCCAAGACACGGAACGATCAGCGCCATGTCGCTAGCCGATCGCCGCAACACAGCGAAGAGGGCGAGAATGATGCACGCGCCCAGAAAGATCATCTGCACCCAGGGCGCTATCCCTGTGTCGAAGAACATCACCCAGAAATACGCGTATCCCGCGACCCCAAGCCCCACCATGCCGGCGGCGAGGGCCTTCCAGTCGCTAAGCTTCAGGTAATGCGCCGCCGCCGTCGACAGGGCGAACAGCGCGAACATGACCGAACCCGCATTGAGCGCAGTCAGCGCCAATGGATACATGCACGTTCCCCGCTGCAACCCGGCAAAAGCTCAAGGCTCCACCTTGCCCGCTTCGCCGCCTCCCGCCAACGGCTTCCTGCCGCGTCCCAATC
>Ga0208460_10000513_pt1 | contig 26404 bp, 23 predicted proteins | sample AD_STIC10_MetaG_FD_184436 | JGI IMG/M metagenome (GOLD analysis project Ga0208460, IMG submission 184436) | Active sludge microbial communities of municipal wastewater-treating anaerobic digesters from USA - AD_STIC10_MetaG (SPAdes) (version 2) | ecosystem: Engineered > Bioreactor > Anaerobic >... | reverse complement strand
CATGCCGTGGAGGTGCCGGCCGCGCTGGCGACTCTGCTGGCCCGCCCCAGCCAGGCAGAGCCGATCGGGGCGGATTTCGAGCCGTTTCGCGAGCGCCTGCGCCTGATTTGACCCTATTCTCGCCGCCCAAAATCACGCGACGGGGGTCAAATAACAAGCCAAGGCGTTGATATTGCGCGATATTCTCGGCCGAAGCACGCCGCCGCGGCAGGCAATTGACGGGTTTTTCCCTCAGCCAACCTTTTTTCAACATTTTGTCGCTTTGTCGCGCAATCCTCTGTAAAGTGCGCGCACTGTGTTTGCCAGGGTCACTGTAAATCGTGGCCCGATGTGGTCGACTTTGACGATTCCATCGTACCGATTGCGTACTCCTTAGCAACCTCAGTCTCGATTCCGGGGGTTCCCGGAAGCGTGAATTCCATTTCAATTGAGTTGTTGGGAGTTTCAAAAAATGTCCAATCGCCAGACCGGTACCGTCAAGTGGTTCAACGATGCCAAAGGCTTCGGCTTCATCACCCCGGAAAGCGGCCCTGACCTGTTCGTGCATTTCCGCTCGATCCAGGGCAGCGGCTTCAAGTCCCTCCAGGAAGGCCAGCGCGTGACGTTTGTCGCCGTGCAGGGCCAGAAGGGAATGCAGGCTGACGAAGTTCAGGTCGCCTGAGTTTCGCACCGGATTGATCTTCGAGCCCCGGATGGAAACATCCGGGGCTTTTTGTTTGGCGCATCCGCAATCCGGCTCCAGGCACGCAGCACGCGTGTGCCCGTGTCAGGGCGTCTCGAAGCCATGCGCGAATATCGCGTCCGGCGGCGGCGGGCCCACGCGGAATACACCGATCGCAGCGGGGCTGCTGTTGTAGGCACTGTCCACGGCACGCACGCTCCACAGGTAACTGCCATCCGCAAGACCGGACAATGACCATGCGCCCGCGCCGTTCATGCTTCCCGGCTCCGGAGAGCGTCGGGCTGTCGATCCGGGAATGGCGTTGCCATGAATGCTCACCTCATACGTCAGCGCGGCAACTGGCGTGAGGTCGTCATTGCCTGGGTTCCAGCCGAGCACGACACTGCCGTTGGCGTCGACTTCGGAAACGAGCGACGCAGGTGCCGAAGGTGCCTGGTTCTGCGCAGGGGCGGTGTTGCGGTAGACATGCATCTGGGTTTCGATCAGGCCATTGCCGCCGGGCACGAAGTACGAACCGGCGATGAAATAGTCCAGATCGCCCTCGCCGTCCAGATCAAGCCAGCCGAAGGATCCGCCGCTGAAGCCCATGGCCCTGGGCGCCGGCAGCTGGTTGCCGGAATCAACGAAGGTTCCGCCGACATTGTCGTAGATCTTGGCGCGGCCATCGATCTGCGAGCCTGAGTTCCAGGTTCCGGCGAGCAGGATGTCGATGTCGCCATCGGAGTCGTAGTCGGCCCAGGTCGCAGCCGAGAAGTCGAACCAGCCTTCGCAGGCTGCGCAGTCGATGATGTTGACCGGGACAAAACTCTCATTGTCATTGCGGTACACGCGCAGAACGGTGTCATAGCTGCCGTCGACCTCATGCACATTGCCGGCAACAAGAATGTCGAGGTCGCCATCGGAGTCGTAGTCGCCCCACTGTGCTTCGCCGTGTTCAATCGACAGCGAGCCAAGGATGTCCTCGCCCGTGAAACTGCCGTCTCCCTCGTTGCGGTATCGGCGGATGAACCCCGTTTCTGTCAGGGGCGCGAGGTGAACGATGAGCACGTCGAGATCCTGGTCGCCATCGAAATCGGACCAACTGGTCTGGGTGTGCCGAGACTCGCCAAACGCCGTCGGCACTTCCGTGAAAAGCCATCCGCCCGAGCCATTGCCGCCATCGTTGCGCAGGAGCGCAGTGCGCGAGACAAAGGTCTCCTCATCCCAGACGGAAGGCACGAGAAGGTCTTGGTCGCCGTCGTTGTCGTAGTCGGCCCAGGAAATCGAACGCAAGTCGAAGTCGGCTTGCGAATTGTCCTCCCAATAGCCCGGAAGCACGGTGTCGGTCGGCACCAGGGTGCCGGCATCGTTGCGATACAACACGGTTTCACCGTTGCTGCCGATGACAAGATCCTGATCGCCATCGCCGTCGGCATCGCCCCATGCCAGGTCGGAATCACCCGAAACCATGCTTCCAAGAGGCACATCGAGGTACGTGAAATCCCACTCCGTCGCACTGAGCGCACCGTCGTTGCGCATCAGGACCAGCCTGTCGACAACGCTCACGTTGTAAACCACGTAGTAGCCAAGCACCGCGATATCGAGGTCACCGTCGCCATCGAAATCGGCCGGCGCCGCTGCACTGACGTAGAAATCCTCGTCCTGGGGAGTGACGAACAAGGGATCGAGCGGAGTAATCTCGGTGAACTCGCCGAAAATGCCACCGGGACCCGGTTGCACCACGATGGATCGAAACGCCACGTCGGTATCGCCATCGTCATCGGTCACGCTGAGGCTGACCGGATAGGTGCCAGCCAGCTCAAACACGTGCACCGGGTTCTGCTCCGACGAAGTGGAGCCATCGCCAAAATTCCACAGCCAGGTGCTGATCGTGCCGTCGCTGTCCGTGCTGGTGTCGGTGAGTACCACCGACAGTCCTGTCGTGGCGAAGCCAAAGCTTGCCAGCGGAGGATTGTTCAGGGGTTCCCCCGGCGGACCGGCGAAGTGATGGATGGCACCGTAGGATCCGCCGATCCAGGCGTCACCCGCAGGGTTGACAACCAGACTGGCAAAGGCTCCGAGTTCGATACCACCGGAATCAACCATCGCCCAGTTTTGTCCGCCGTTTGCGGAGTACAGCAGCTTGCCGGCTGCAGTCGACAACCACAGCTCGTTCGAGCCAATCAATGCGATGTCGGTGAAATCGTCGGTTGCGTCCGGCACGCTCAGGGTTTGCCAGCTCTGGCCGCCGTCGCTGCTGCGTGCGGCAAAGCCCGAAGACCCAACCGCATAGCCGGTGCTTGCGTCCCAGAAATCAAGATCGCGAATGCTCAGCGAGCCCCCTGGAATCTGCGCTTCCGACCAGGAATTTCCCGCATCAATCGTGCGGTATACCGTCCCGTTGTACGACGCGGCCCAGCCACTGGCTCCCGCGAAATCCACTGCCACATACGTGCCCTGGAAGTCGGTTACCGGATTCCACGTGGCACCTGCATCCGTGGTATGGAAAAGTGCCGCGCCGCCGAAACCTTGGCCAATCACCCAACCATTGCTCAGGTCTTCAAAGTGGAGATCCGTTGCAGTCAGGCTTGCCGGAGCGGAGCTTGCGGCCTGCCAGGTGGCTCCGCCATCTTCACTGCGATGGACAGTTCCGGTTCTGCCCACCGCCACAACCTGCTGCGGACCGGTGACCTGGACCGCCTCCAGCGTTGCCTCACCCAAGGTGCCACGAATCGTCCACGAAGTAGAACCCGCCGAACGGGTCAGCACCTGGCCGGAGGTGCCCACGGCAATGAGATCACCGTTGCTGAACCGGTCCATGTCCATGATGTCGATTCCGGAACCACTCGAGATCTGGGTCCAGCTTGCTCCACCATCATCGCTGCGCAGGAGGTAACCGCTGCCATAGCCGATGTAGCCAGTCTGTGCATCGACAAAATCCGCAGGGCCATTGCTGAAAAAACCCTGACTCGGGCCAGGTGTTGCGTGGCTCATGGACCAGCTCAACCCGGCATCGATCGATCGGTACAGATTTCCGGAGCCATCCGAGGCAACGATGATCGAAGCCGAAAGCACGGTGAAGTTGAGATCAGCGGCGTAGGCGGTCGCCGGAATCACCTCGCCCAAATCGATCCAGGTCTGGCCACCGTCATCCGAACGCAGGATGCGGTCATCAAAGTCCGGAAACGTTCCGCCGCGCCCGTAGGCCAGCACCACGTCCGCCGAAACCTTGAGCATGCGATTTCGTCCGGACGCGCTGGCGCCTGCTGTCCAGGTCGATCCCCCGTTGCTGGAACGGAAGATGATTCCGTCCACGATGGCCACCGCCACGGAAGACGAAAGTGCGGTTACAGCGACAGCCTCTCCGGCCAATACCGATGCAAACGAGGTTCCGCCATCGGTGGTTCGAAAAATGCCGCTTGCGGAAGCGCCAAGTCCTGTTTGCGCATCCACGAAGGAGAACGCGCTCATGCCATCCGGTGAGGGGGCCCAGCTGAGGCCGCCATCGCGGCTCACGTAAACCCCGAAGTTGCCGCTGGTTACACCAAAGTCCGCGGTATGAAACTGCATGAAATATGCAGACCCGAGAAGTGGCATCTGCTCCCAGGTCGTGCCGCCATCCAGCGTCCGGTAGTTCACGTTTCCCCACACCCAACCGCGCTGGCTGTCGAGGAACGTAATGCCGTTGAGGCCGTTGTTGAGGTCCAGCGGAATGTCGCGGTGAATCCAGCTTGTGCCGCCGTCGATCGACTCGAACAGCGCGCCGCCGTCATCGAAGGAGTTGTCCTCGGTGGCAACGAATATGCGCCCCGGCGCGGGCGAGGCGACGCCGCGAATTTGCAGGTTGGTGGGCAACGGGCTCTCCACGCTCCATTGGGCAAGCGCACTCGGAGCCGATGCTGCCAAGAGGCAAGAGCCGCTCAGCAGGGCCCGAAGGGCGAGCGAGCGGCTGCAAGTGGACTTGCGAGCAGGGAGATTTTGGCTGCAGGTGCTGGACATGGTGTTTGGCTCAAATTGATGGAACGCCAGGTTGCAAACGGACTTCGCCGGACGTGCAGCTTCGAGCACTGTTGCGCAGGACCCGTGTCGTGCGTATCTGATTCGAACGATCCATTTGGATCGACGTGAAGCAGTTTCGCGCAGTCAGCACCTCAGGTTGCGGCGCTGGGTGTTTCTCCCCAGCCGCGCTGGGGATATCAACCGCCCGTGTGGGAAACCCTGCGCAAGTCCCACACGACATGCGCAGATGTCGACTTGAACTCGTTCATGGTTCGACAAGCCTGTCCTGAGCACAGTCGAAGGGCTCACCACGAAAGAGACAGGAATCTCAGCACGAGCGCGCTAGGGGGAGCTCACCACGAACGGGAGCACACGGTTCCGCTTCGCATGGGGCCCGAGTCGACAAGCGCACACAAAAAACCCGCGCCGGGTCAGCGGCGCGGGTTTCCTGGAACAGCCTGGCGACTGCGGTTACGGCGGATCGAAGCCGTCGGCGAAGATCAGGTCGGATGCCGAGCAGCCCTGTACCTTGAAATCGTCGATGTACCAGCCTTCGCGCCCGACCGAGGCATCACTGCCGAGGCGGAAGCGGAACTGGGCGTTCTGTCCGGCAAAGGCCGAAATGTCAACCACCACGTTGTTGTAGGGCACCGAACCGCACCAGCCTTGCAGCCCGCTCAAGGGATTGCCGCTGGAATTGACGGCACCCGTGTAGTCGCCCACGGCAATTTGCGCGTTGGTGATCTGGGTGAAGGCGCCGCCGCCGAGTGAGACTTCCAGGATGCCCGCATCCCAGCACGCAGTGGCACCGGAATTCTCGATATTGCGCCAATGCTGGAATTGCAGGTTCAGGCCGCCAAGAGTGGTCGGCAGGGCAATTGCGGGTGAGACCAGGCGCTGATCGGAAACCAATGCCGGGTCGACGCCGAGCCAGGAACTGACCGGGCTGTTCGGGCGCACCGTGCTAAGGGCCCAGGTGTCCGAACCTGCCGCCGCAGTGTGCGTCCAGCCATTGGTTCCGGATTCCATGTCGTCCGTGAATACCGGCGTGGTGAACGTACCTGCCGAACAATCACCCGGTGCCGCCTGGGTGAAGAAAGTGAACACCGCGCTTGGCGTCCCCGCGCCGCAAATGTTGTTCGGGGTCACCCGCCAGTAGATCTGCGTGTTGGTTGGCAAGGCCGCGGCAGGCTGGAAACTGGTGCCGGATACCGATTGCGAGAGGATGATGTTGCTAAAGCCGGCATCGGTGGCGATCTCGATCAGATAGCTCGCGCTCTGGGCCGATGCGGTCCAAGTGAAGGTCGGCGTAGCCGAAACATTTACCGCATTGTTGGCCGGGGCGGTCAGATTCGATGCCCCTGGAAGCGCTGTCGCAACCGTCACATTGAGTGCGAGATCCTTGTCGATGCCGCCCGAGCTTCCTCGCAAGGTCAATGCATTGAGGCCAGGTGCTGCCACATTGTTGACCGTCAGATCGGCCTGCGACGAGCCAGGTGGAATAACCGGCGTGACCGAGAAGAACCCGGTGAATCCGGCAGGCAAGCCCGGTCCGAAACCAAGATTGACAGGCGTGTTGTAACCCGACACCGCCCCGATGTTGATACCCACCGGAGTCAACGCGACAGGCGTTGCCGTCGGCGCGCAAACGCTCTGGTTCAACGGCGAGCCGGACATGAGGAAGGTGGGGCTCGCGGCCATGTTTTGCACGCGACCGACGTAGGATTTCTGCAATGGCGAGCCACCCACCACGCGATTGTCGGTCCAGCTCATGATCGCTTCGGTCGGGCCGGCTGCAATGCCGTTGTAGTCACCCCATTCTTGGCCATTGGTGATGTTGACCGAGGTCGCTGCCGACACGCGCGTTTCATCCAGCCATGTCGTTCCACCATCCACCGAATAGTTGTAATAGAAGTCAACGCCCGTTCGGTTGGTCGAATTGCGTGTATCGTAAAAGCCGATGTGAACGGCGCCTTGGGTGTCCACTTCGAGCCACGGGTGATATCGGTCAATCGTGGCGATATCGGCTTCCGAATGTGGTGTTGTCGTCAAGGCCCAAGTGGCTCCGCCGTCATCCGAATAGGCAACCTGGATCCAGGCATGGTTGGTGGCTGTAGTGCCGCCGCTGCTCGGGTGCAGTGCCGTGTAGGCCGCATAGATTCGTCCGTCGTTGGGACCTCCCGATCGATCCGTATCGGCCGCGATGTAAATGAATGCTCGTCGTGATTCCATCGATGGAATCGGGAAGTCGAAGACGTCGAACAACGGTTGCACAATGACAGGGGCCCCGAAAGTGAGACCACCATCGGTCGATTTGACCATATAGATGTTCGCTGTCGCGGCTTGGCTGCTTGGCCAGATGTAGTAGATATTGCCAGCCGCATCGGTGGTGATGTCGCTGCCGATTCCACGTGCCGCGCTCGAGAACGAAATAGGCGTCGACCAGGTCACGCCTTTGTCCGTCGACCGCGAGAAGAACATCACGTTGCCTTGATGCCAGGTCAGATAGACATTCTCCAGATAGGGCGAACTCGGCGACTTGTCGACATGGATCCACTCCTTGTCCGAGCCGCCTGTCGAAACGAGGATGACCGACCCCCAGCTTTGGCCGCCATTGGTCGAACGGAACAAGCCGGCGCGCAACCCCCCCGAAGACGGCAGGGTGGCGGCGTAGGCGACCGTACCATCCGCCGACCATTCCATTGCCGGATCGCAGCAGGTACTGGGCAGGACGCCGGCGCTGAACCAGGTGACGCCACCATCGACCGAATAGTTCTGACTTTGGCCACCTGGTCCATTGGATCCGGCGATCACGACGCTCGGGTTCACCGGGTTGTACTTGATCGAAGTTTCGTTGTCGCCGATGGCCATTGCCGTCTCGCCATTTACCGGCACGGAGAACGGCATGGCTTGCACGATTGGATCCGAGGTGTAGATCACTGGCGGCGGTGGATTGGCCGGATCCGGGTGGTAGTAGATGCCAAGCCCACGGCGATGCAGCACACCATCCTGCAGCAGGCCGCCGTAGCGGATCAGGAAATCCTTGTCGAGCTCGCGTGGGTAATGTTCACCAATGGGAAACCCCTCGGCAATGCCCTCTTTGCGCCGTTCGATCTTGAAGAACGCAGGAATGCCGCGGCGGTACTCGTCGTCCTTCGGCAACAAGGCGATATCGGCCGCCGTAAGCTCATAATTGCGGTCATCCCACGGACCGAAGTGACGCAAACTGGCGTAGTCAACGGATTGATCTATGCCCTTGGTTTGATCGATGGTCGCATTGTCGGTCTGTGCAGCCGCGGCATCCTGTTCCGATTCTTCCGCCCATACCGGGAAAGTGGTGGCCCCAGCCAGCGCCACGCAGAGCGCGAGCAAATATTTCGTAGCAAACGTTCGCATAAGAAAATCCCCAAGTGTTACAGGTTCGCCTCGTCAAACGAGGCCGGTGCCTGACGATATTCCTCCCAGAGACGGAGCGCAATCAATACCTGGACGGATATCGTTGTTTCGTGACGCCATGTGCGAAACGCACCGTGCGAAGAAACGAAACGAATCAAATCGCCTGCGCCAGTACGCAGCGCGGGCTCAGGTCAGACCGAAGAATTGCCCGGAGAGCGGACCCGCCTGCGACACGGCGTGCGCCGCGAGAAATTTCGGTTCTCGGCATGGTTGGCGCCTTGCATCCACGAGCCGCGCGATGATCCAGATCACTCTTGCTTTCGTCGCATCACCTCGGCGGCGAAATTTTTCAAACCGGCGCGCCGCAACGCGGAAGCACACACGACGGGTGACATCGACACAATGCCGGCTGATGTCGTGGAAGTAGCCGTCGCGCGGTGTGCGTGGGATGACGCATACCTCAGATCTGCGCAATCAGGCGGAGGCCGGACATTTCGGGGATGCGCCGCGCTCGTCCGCGGCGCCGATGCGCTACTTGAAGATTTCCTTGTTCTTCGCGTAGGAAAGGGCCTGCTGGCGAGTCACCAGACCGCGCTTGACCAGATCCTGCAGGCACTGGTCGAGGGTCTGCATGCCGTGTTGCGCGCCGGTCTGGATCGCCGAATACATCTGCGCGACCTTGTCTTCGCGGATCAGGTTGCGGATGGCGGGGATGCCGACCATGATCTCGTGTGCGGCAATGCGGCCACCGCCCACTTTTTTCAGCAACGACTGTGAAATGACCGCGCGCAGCGACTCGGACAGCATTGAGCGCACCATCGGCTTTTCGCCGGCCGGGAACACGTCGATGATGCGGTCGATGGTCTTGGCCGCCGAACTGGTGTGCAGGGTGGCAAACACCAGATGGCCGGTTTCGGCGGCGGTGAGCGCGAGGCGAATGGTTTCAAGGTCACGCAACTCGCCGACCAGGATGTAGTCGGGGTCTTCGCGCAGGGCCGAGCGCAGCGCCTCGTTGAATCCGTGCGTGTCACGGTGCACTTCGCGCTGGTTGATCAGGCACTTCTGCGAGGTGTGCACGAACTCGATCGGATCCTCGACGCTCAGGATGTGCGCGTATTCGTGTTTGTTGACGTGGTCGACCATGGCCGCAAGCGTGGTCGATTTGCCCGAGCCGGTCGGTCCGGTCACCAGGATCAAGCCCTGCGGCTGCTCGATCAGCTCGCGGAACACGCGCGGGCAACCCAGGTCTTCGAGGGTCAGCACTTCCGAGGGAATGGTCCGGAACACCGCGCCCGCGCCGCGATTCTGGTTGAAGGCGTTGACGCGGAAACGCGCCAGGCCGGGAATCTCGAAGGAGAAGTCGACTTCGAGGAATTCCTCGTAGTCGCGGCGCTGCTTGTCCGACATGATGTCGTAGATCAGCGAATGAATCTGCTTGTGGTCCAGCATCGGGATGTTGATGCGGCGGACATCGCCATCAACCCGGATCATCGGCGGCAAGCCAGCGGACAGGTGCAGGTCCGACGCCTTGTTCTTGACCGAAAACGCAAGCAGTTCAGCAATATCCATGAGCTTTCCCCGAGTGACACGAACGGATGGGTCGGGCCGATTCTACGCGCAGCCGAATCCCGGAACACAGCCGGGAATCCCCGGAATCGGCCAGATCGCGACCGTTTTCGACACTGCGGCGCCGGTCGCGGTCGAGTATAGCCTGCCGAAATCCGGGCCACGCAACGAAGCCGTGCAAACCGGCGATTGCACCTCGCAAACCGTGATGTGGCCCGCGCACGCCCGATCCAGACGTGGGCGAGCAACGCATTTCGGGTCCAGCGACGGATTTTCCCCCGATCACCGTTAATGGCTGTTGCCTGCACGCCGCACCGGTCGGCGACGGCCCTCCCCTCAATCCCGGAGCATCGTCATGTCCCTACGTTTTCTCGCCCTGCCCGCCGCACTGGTGCTTGCCTTGGCTGCCCATGCCGCGGAAACATCCACCGCCGCGCAAGACCCGCAGTCGGTTTCCATCGACGAGGCACGCAACCGCATCAGCACCGACGTTGCCGCCATGGACGCCAACAACGACGGCTTCATCGATGCCGCGGAACGGAATGCCGAGCACGAGCTACGCCAGGCGGAACGCCGCCAGCGCCAAGCCGAGCACGCGCAAGCACGTTTCCTTGCCATGGATGCCGATGCTGACGGCAAGGTCAGCGTGGCTGAGGTCGTTGCCGCACGCAGCGCCCGCCTGGAAGCCCGTGACCGCAATGGCGATGGCAAGATCGGTGCGGATGAATCCGCACATCGCGGGCATGCCAAGCGTGGCTGCAAGGACTCCGGCAATCATGATGCACATGCGTCCGGCGATGCCGGAAACTGAAACGGATCGGGCAGCATATGGAACTCGTGGAATCATGGTGGCAGGCGCCGACATCAGCGATGATGCCGGCACCTGTCGCATCACCGCGAGCCATGCCGACTGATCCTGATGCCAGCGACATTGCGCATGCCGCCAGTGGTGATCCGCGGGCCTTTGCACGACTGGTGGATCGTCATCTGGCGCGCGTGCACCGCCTGGCCTGGCGCACGCTGGGCAACGACGCCGATGCCCAGGAAGTCGCGCAGGACACTTTCCTGCGCGCCTTCACCCAACTGCCGCAGTGGCGATCCGGCCAGGCCCGTTTCTCAACCTGGTTGTACCGGGTGGCCTTCAATTTGTGCCAGGACCGCCTGCGCGGGCGACGTGACTACCTGCCGGTCGAAGACCTGGATCTCAGCGATCCGCAGGCCGGGCCGGAAATCGCCATGGCCCGCCTGCAGCGACTCGAGCGCATCGAGGATGCCATGGCGCAACTGCCGCAGCGCCAGCGCGAGGCGCTCCTGTTGTGCCATTACGAAGGGCAGTCGCAGGAAGCGGCTGCCGAAATTCTCGGGGTTTCGGTCGAGGCCGTTGAATCCCTGCTCGCACGCGCACGCCGCGCGCTGCGCGCCATGCTTCCCGTGGAACCCGCCGCACACGCCCGTACCGTTCCGGAGACCAAGCCATGAGTACCCATCGACCACCGGATGACGATCGACTTGATGCCTGGCTGGCCAGCTCGAAGCCGCCTGCGCCTCCTGCGCAATTGCGCGAGGCCATCCTTCGTTCGGCACAAACCGCATGCCTGCCGACCCGGCTGTCGTGGGCGCAAGCCTTGCGCGCACTGTGGGCCGAAATCGGCGGACTGCGCGTTGCAGCACCGGTGATGGCGCTGGCCCTGGCGCTCGGCTTGGGCACCTCCAACCAGATCTGGCAGGCGGGGGATCAAGCGACGACCGAGGAAGACGATCTGCTTTCGCTGGCCTTGATCGACGAGGACTACGGCAGCCTGCTGATCGCGGGGACACAGCCATGAGTCGTGCCCTGCGCATCGTCCTGATCGCTTCGCTGGCCCTGAACCTGGCGCTGGCTGCCGCACTCGGCCAATGGATCTGGAAATCCCATCACCACCCGCGCCCCGCGCACATGCACGATGGTCCTGCCATGTTCCGCCCGGATGCCCTGCGCGCCGCACTGTCAGCCGAGCATGGCGCGATGGTTGACCAGATTCTTGCGAGCCATCGCGATGCCATGCACGGTCGCATCAAGCAGCTTCGCCAGGCGCGTGAAGACGTGCGCGCGGCATTGCTGGCCGAGCCGTTCCAGCGCGGGCAGCTGGACGCCGCGTTTGCCAAGCTGCGCGCCAGCGAAGCCGACACCGCCGCCGAAGCGCACGCGATCCTGACCGAAGTCGCGCAACTGGCTGACGCGACCGAACGCGATCGCATTGCGGGCCTGGTGAAAGGCCGCCACGCGAAAGACCCAGGCAATGCGCCGCGCAAGCGCGAACCGCGCCACTGACCAACCCTGCAATCACGTTACCGAGAGCCATTCATGCCCGCACGACGCAACCGTTTGAAAGTCCCCCTGCTGGTGCTTGTCGCCAGCCTGCTTGCAGGGCTCGCCTGGTGGAAGTTCGGCGACGGCAAACCAGCCACTGCTGCGGCCGCGACGGCCACCGTGCAACGCGCCAGCATCGAGAACACGGTGTCTGCGCTCGGCAAGATCGGTCCCAAGACCTATGTCGATGTCGGCGCACAACTTTCCGGCCAGCTCGAAACCCTTTCCGTGGAAGTCGGTGATCGGGTCGAACAGGGTGCCTTGTTGGCCCAGATCGATCCGCGCATCTACGAGAGCCGGGTCGCGGGTGATCGCGCACGCGTGGACAGCCTCACCGCGCAACTGGCCGAGCGCAATGCCAGCATGGAATTGGCGCGCATCAACCACACCCGCAACCAGGCCATGGCCGATCGCAACCTGATCGCGCGCGATCTGCTCGACACCAGTGCCGCCCAGCTCAAGCAGGCGCAAGCACAAGTCGCCTCCGTGCGCGCCCAACTCAAGGAAGCCCAATCCACCCTCGACGGCGATGCGGCCAACCTGGGCTATGCCCGCATCTACGCGCCCATGTCCGGCACCGTGGTATCGATCAGTGCATTGGAGGGCCAAACCCTCAACGCCAACCAGGTCACCCCAACCATCCTGCGCATTGCCGACCTCGACACGATGACCGTCACCGCACAGGTGGCCGAGGCCGACATCGGGCGTGTGCAAACGGACATGCCGGTGTACTTCACCACGCTTGGGCAAGCGAATCGGCGCTGGCAAGGCAGCGTGCGCCAGATCCAGCCCACGCCCGACATCGTCAACGAAGTGGTGCTCTTTCGTGTCCTCGTCGATGTCGACAATCGCGATGGCGTGTTGTTGCCGGACATGACCGCCCAGGTGTTTTTCGTGCTCGCCCAGGCAAGGGATGTGCTGACCCTGCCCGCCGCGGCGGTTTCCAACTCCTCTGAAGCCAAGGACAAGGGCTTTGTGCAGGTGCCCGGACCTTCAGGCCCCACGCAACGCGCCGTGGAAACCGGATTGCGCAATCGCGAACTGGTTGAAATCGTTTCCGGCCTCGCCGAAGGCGACAGCGTGCTGTTGCCTGCGTCTGGCCCTTCGACCACGGCCAAGGCATCCGAGTCCCCGCCCCGGCGCGGCTTGCTCGGAGGCCCGCATTGATGAACGCACGGGTACGCCCGGTCGAGGTTGCCGCTTCGCCCGTGCCTGCCACTGCGCTGCTGAGTCTTGCCGGCGTGGGGCGTCACTATGGCGAAGGTGAGGCACAGGTGCGGGCGCTGGACAACGTGGATCTTGAAATTCACGCCGGCGAGTTCGTCGCCATCGTCGGCCAATCCGGTTCCGGCAAGAGCACGCTGATGAACATCCTCGGCTGCCTCGATCATCCCAGTGTCGGCCGCTACAGCGTGCTCGGGCGTGACGTGGCGAGGCTGGGCGCCGATGAACTGGCGGCCATGCGCCGCGATGTCTTCGGCTTCGTGTTCCAACGCTACAACCTGCTCAGCGACGCCTCCGCGGTGGAGAACGTGGAAGTCCCTGCCGTGTATGCAGGCCTCGGCAAGCACGAACGGCGCAGGCAGTCGCTCATGCTGCTCAATCGGCTCGGCCTCGATGATCGCGCCAACCATCTGCCGGCGGAATTGTCCGGTGGCCAGACCCAGCGCGTGGCCATCGCGCGTGCGCTCGTCAATGATGCGTCGGTGATCCTTGCCGACGAACCCACCGGCGCACTCGACAGCCAGAGCGGGCGCGATGTGCTGGCGCTGTTGAGCGAGCTGAATGCCGAAGGTCGCACCATCATCCTGATCACCCACGATGCGGGTGTTGCCGCCCATGCCCGCCGCGTCATCGAGTTGCGCGATGGGCGCGTGGTGGCGGACACGCGGGATGAGGTTGGCATTGGCCACCGCGTGCTGCCGTCGCCGGTCGCGCGCCGCACACCCGGCGTGCTCAGCGAACTTGGCGAGGCGATCAAGATGGCGATGCGTTCGATGCGCCGCAACCTGTTCCGCACTGCCCTGACCCTGCTTGGCGTGGTCATCGGCGTGGCCGCGGTGATTGCCATGCTGGCAATTGGCGATGGCGGCAAGCAGGACGTGCTTGATCGCATTGCCGCGATGGGCAGCAACCAATTGTCGGTACGCCCCGGCTTCAGCGGCTTTCGTGGCAGCGGCGACATTGACACGCTCACCCCCGCCGACGCCGAAGCCATCCGCACGCTGGCCAACGTGGAACTGGTCTCGCCGGATCGGTCCAGCAGCCTGATGCTGCGCGCCGGCAACCGCGACTATCGCAGCACAGTGCAAGGCGTCTGGCCGGAGTTCCAGACCCTGCGCAATTGGCCGATGGCCAGCGGCAGCTTCATCACCCAGGACGACGTGCAAGGCTACGCGCCGGTGATCGTGCTGGGCCAGACCGTGGTGCAGAACCTCTATCCGGACGGTCGCGATCCGGTCGGCAGTTTCGTGCTGGTGCGCAATACGCCGTTTGAAGTGATCGGTGTACTCGGCACCAAGGGTGCGTCGAACTGGGGACAGGACCAGGACGATGTTGCGCTGATTCCGCTGTCGACCGGCTTCATGCGCTTGTTCGGCCAGAGCTTCCTCGGCTCGATCACGGTCAAGGTCGACAGCGAGGCGGCCATGAGCCGCACCGAACAGGCGATCACCGACCTGCTCTCCGAGCGCCATCGCACCGTCGACTTCCGTGTGCGCAACACCGCGTCGCTGCAGGAAGCCGTGTCCGCCACGGCGGATACCATGACCGCCCTGCTCGCCTCGGTCGCCGCCATATCCCTGATCGTCGGTGGCATCGGCGTGATGAACATCATGCTGGTCAGCGTGACCGAACGCACCCGCGAAATCGGCATCCGCATGGCCACCGGCGCACGCCAGCGCGACATCCTGCTGCAATTCAACACCGAGGCCATCGTGGTGTGCGGCATCGGCGGCCTGCTTGGAATTGCACTCGGCATCGGTGCCGGCCTCGTGGTCGAACGCTTTGGCATGCCGGTGCAATTTTCCAGTGGCCCGGCGCTGCTGGCATTCACCTGCGCCTTCCTCACCGGCGTTGTGTTCGGTTATCTGCCGGCCCGCAAGGCCTCGCGCATGAATCCGGTCACCGCGCTGGCCTTCGAGTGATGCGCGCCAAGCGCAATGCGTGAGTGCGCGGGGCGGGATTGCTATGCTGATGGCCTCTGCCCGCATGCCCGACACCCATGGCCGTTTCCCCTGAATCACCCATTGCAAACACCGCTGCCATCGCCTTTGTCGGTGGCGGCAACATGGCGCGCAGCCTGATCGGCGCATTGACCCGCCACGGTTCCGATCCGGCGCGCATTGCCGTGGCCGAACCGGTGGATGCGCTGCGCGAACAGTTGCATGCGGATTTCGGGGTGCGCGTGTTCAGCGACGCGGCATCTGCCGTGCAAGGTGCCGACATCGTGCTGCTGGCGGTCAAGCCTCAGGTCATGCGCCAGGTGTGCGAAACCATCGGCGCGGTGATTGCAGCTCGCAAGCCGCTGATCATCTCGATCGCCGCCGGCCTGCGCATGGAGCAGATGGATGCCTGGCTCGGCGGCGGATTTCCGATCGTGCGCGCGATGCCCAACACGCCGGCGCTGATCGGCGCAGGTGCCACCGGCATGATCGCCAATGCACGCGTGGATGCCGGCGGCCGTGGGCAGGCGCAGGCCATCCTCGCCAATGCCGGCCGCACCGCATGGATCGATGAGGAAGCCCAGATGGATGCGGTCACTGGCGTGTCCGGCTCGGGGCCGGCTTACTTCTTCCTGCTCATCGAAGCGCTTGAAGATGCCGGCGTCGAGCAAGGCCTTCCGCGCGATACCGCGCGCCAGTTGGCCATCCAGACTTGCCTGGGCGCTGCGCGCATGGCCAGCGAAGACGGCGAGGCGCCGGCACGCCTGCGCGAGCGGGTCACCTCACCCAATGGCACCACGGCAGCCGCGCTCAAGGTGCTTGGCGAAGGCGATTTGCGTGGCCTGATGGCGCGCGCGGTTGCTGCCGCCACGCGGCGCGGTGGCGAAATGTCGAAAGAGCTGGGTTAAGGATTGCACCATGCATTACCTGGCAAATGCGGCGCAGATACTGATCGAGTTCTTCTTCAGCATCGCCGTGGGCGTGATCGTGCTGCGCGTGTTGCTGCAACTGGTGCGGGCCAATTTCCACAATCCGATCTGCCAGTTCCTGTACCGCATCAGCAACCCGGTTCTGATGCCCCTGCGCAAGCTGATCCCTGCCTGGCGCCGGCTCGACATCGCGGGCGTGGTGCTGGCCTGGGCCTTGCTGCTGGTCAAACGTGCACTGATATTCGCCCTGACCCTGGGCCTGCCGACGTTTGCCGGTCTCGCCGTCATCGCCCTCGCCGACCTGATCGGTTTCGTGTTGATGGTGATGCTGGTGCTGATCATCGTGCGCGTGATCATGAGCTTCGTCGGCAGTGACAGCCGCCATCCGGTGGTGCCGCTCATCTACCAACTCACCGAGCCGCTGCTGTTGCCCATACGCCGTCGGCTGTCGACTGCCGGTGGACTCGATTTTTCTCCGGTGATCCTCATGCTGGCCTTTGCCCTGCTGCAAACCCTGCTGGTCGCCCCGCTGCTCGATTTCGGATTGCGCATCGGCATGCTCGCTGGCGTTCCCGGCTAACATTGTTTCGATGTTTTCCGCATCCAAAGGACCTGCCATGTCACGCAACATTCTTCTGATTGCCTGCGCCCTGATCTGCGCCGCGCCACGGATTGCCCATTCCAGCCCGGCTGACGGAACCGAAACCTTCGGCGATTACATCGTGCATTACAGCGCCTTGTCGACCCTGCGCCTCAACACGCAAATGGCCTCGCGATACCACATCGAGCGTGCCACCAATCGCGGCCTGCTCAATGTCTCGGTGCAGAAGATGGCGGCGGACGGCACCACCACGGCGGTCGGCGCGGAGATTTCCGGCGAGGCCGTCAACCTGACCGGGCAGAAGACAAAGATCACGATCCGCGAGATCCCCGATCTGTACGTTTCCTACATCGGTCTCTACGAGGTGGCCGCGCCGGACACCTACAGTTTCAACCTGAACATCAAGCCCGCAGGTTCCGAGCGCACGTTTGAACTGCGCTTCAGCCAGAACTTCGTTGCCGAATAAGCGCCAGGGGCAACGCCAACCAAATCGATATTTCCGTCATTCCGGCGCAAGCCGGAAACCATTTTGATTTTCAAAACATGCCGTCGGTATCAAGATGGATCCCGGCTTGGCCAGCCCTTGCGCTGTTGTGAAGCGTCTCGCCGGGAAGACGGGTTGATCCGCATCGCTTTGGCTCTTGGCAGGTTGTTGAAAAACGTTGGCGAGGCAGCCAGGGCAAGGCAAAAGCAGGCGAGAAAGCGCAGTTTACGGTGGTGTAGATGAGCGTTTTGAGCCTGCTTATAACGCAGCAATGGCAACGCAGATGGTTTTTCAGCAGCCTGTCAGCCCTGCGCGGCTTCCGCAATACGCGTGGCAAGCGCATCCAATCCATCGAACAATGCGGCCGGTCCCGGCTGCAGGATGATCGGCGACTTGATCTCGTATAGTCGACCATGACGCACGGCCGGAATCTCCTGCCAGCCCGACCGTGTCGCCACCGCTTGCGGACGAAAGCGCTTGCCGCACCAGGAGCCGAGGATCAAATCAGGCTTGCGCCGCACGATTTCCATCGCATCGGCAATGATGCGATCACGCGCCAACGATTTTTCCGCCAGTTCCGGAAAGATGTCCTCGCCGCCGGCGATGCGGATGAGTTCCGCCACCCAACGAATGCCGCTGATCGGTGGATCGTCCCACTCCTCGAAATACACGCGCGGGCGCCGCGGTAGGCGGGCCGCTGCCTCAGCCACGGCCGCCAGATGATGTTCGGCGCGCAGCGCAAGGGCTTCAGCCTTGTCCGCCGCACCGACCATGGCTCCGAGCCGCCGGATGTAGGCAAGGATTCCGGCCACCGAGCGGTGGTTGCTGATCCACACCTCGACACCGGCACGAATCAGATCGCGGGCGATGTCGGCCTGGATGTCCGAAAACCCGATCACCAGATCCGGTTGCAGGTCGAGGATCGCACCGATTTTGGCGCTGGTGAACGCGGAAACCTTGGGCTTTTCCCTGCGCGCCTGCGGCGGACGTACGGTGAATCCGGAAATGCCCACGATGCGATGCTCCTCACCGATGGCGTACAGCACCTCGGTGGGTTCCTCGGTCAGGCAGACGATGCGCTGCGGGTACGCATCCGGCACAGCGCTCATGGGTAGAGCAGGCGCCGGGTCCAGACGCCGTCGATACGCAGAAACTGTTGCCGGTCATGCAGGCGGAAGCCCGCCCCGTACCAGAACTCGAACAAATCCGGGCGCAAGCGATAGCCGCCCCAATGCGGTGGCCGCGGCACATCGCCCCCGGCAAACCGCTGCTCGAACTCCGCCACCCGCGCATCGAAAACCTCGCGCGAGGGCAGTGGCTGCGATTGCAGGGATGCCCACGCACCAATCTGGCTCATGCGCGGGCGCTTGGCGAAATAGGCATCCGACTCAGCGGCCGGCATTCTTTCCACGCGACCTTCGACGCGAACCTGCACCTGCTCGCACAAGTGCTTCCAGTGAAAACATACCGCCGCCTGCGCATGGGCCTCCAGTTGCCCGGCCTTGGCGCTTTGGTAATTGGTGAAGAACTGAAGGCCGTCCTGATCAAGCCCCTTGAGCAGGACGATGCGGCTGGAAATGTTTCCGCCAGCCGACAGCGTCGCCAGGTTCATGGCACCCGGCTCCGGATCACCGCTGCGCGCGGCTTCATCGACGAGCTGACGCAGGGTTTCAATGGCCTCGGCGTACAGCGCCGCGCCGGATTCGGATTCGTTTTGCATGCGCAAGATGCTAGCACGCAGGGTGTGTTCGCTCCTTGTCTGCACGGGTGATGGTGTGCGACATCGCGTCACGCGTCGGGGTTCACGATGGGCGATTTCGATTTCAGTGCGGGGCGGCTTTTTCGCGCCTTCGGTGCTTTCAGGAGCAGAGCTTTCATGCGCCTGCGGCCGTTGCCAGTACAAGGCTTTCACACGCTTGCGGTGTTCTCAAAAACAGAGCTTTCACGCGCCTTCGGCGCGCGAGTTACTTTCTCTTGAGTGGCCAAGAGAAATGTAACCAAAGAGAAGGCCACCCCGGCCAGGCGCTCTGCGGGCTTCCTGCCCTGCGAGTGCGCAATCCACCTTCGGGGCCTCTCGACGGCACATCCCTGTGCCGGCGTTCGGCACGCGCGCATCGTGCGCGCGTCCCTTCGGGCTATTCCTCAGGTCGATTGCCGCCTGGCAGGGGCCCCGGTTGGTGGCCATCCTGGCCACGGCCTCGGACCGTGCGCTTCCAACATGCGCTGTCGCGGAACGAGGCGTTTGCCGAACAGACTTCTTTCGGCGCGCAAATTCCCGTGGTTCGTGCCGAGCAACGCAGTCGGACACGGGAGAAAGGCGTCCTTGTCGGCAGGCGCTTCCTCGGGTCGATTGCCGTCTGGCAGGGACCCCGATCGCCATGGATGGCCGGAGTGCAGGAAATGCAGGAGCAATTTCCTGCCGGTTGCTGGCCATCCTGGCCACGGCCTCAGGCAGCGTGCTTCGAATAATTCTGGTCGCGGATCGGTAATTTGTTGAACAGAGTTCTTTCAGCGCGCAAACCCCCGTGGTTCGTGCCGAGCAACGCAGGCGGACGCGGGAGCAAGGCGCCCTTGTCCGAGGCCATGGATGGCCGAGTTGGCGCCGGCCCGTGGACGGCAAGGAGCGAAGGGCACATCGCTCGCCATGCGAGCGATGCACGAAACCCGGGTGGACTTCTCTTTGCCTACTTTCTCTGACTCCGGGCATCCTGCCCTCCGCCCTTCGGGCCAGCTCCGCTGTTCGCGCCGCTCCTGCGGCGCAGTGTCCACGCAAGAGAAAGTAGGGCGCGCGCCGAAGGCGTGTGAAAGCTCTTTGCTGGAAGTGTCCCAAAGCGTGTGAAAGCCTTTTGCTTGAAGTATCCGAAGGCGCGGGAAAGCTCTGCTTTCGAGACCACGCAGGAAAGATCAATCCGAGCGACGCACCCGCAACATCGCGCGCGTGAACTGTTCGATGTTGATGGGCTTGGTCATGAACTGGTTGGCACCTGCGTTCAGGGCCACCTTGCGCGCTTCTTCGGTGGGTGTCGCGGAGATGGTGACGACATGACCGCGATAGCCCTTGGCGCGCAGGCGGAACACGGCGGTGTTGCCGGAAAGCCCGGGCAATTCGACATCCACGAGCAGGATGTCCGGAGGATCGGCCAGTGCCTGTTCAACGGCGCGTGTCGCGTCGGCCACCACGCGAACGCGGAACCCCACGCCGGCCATGATCTCGCCGAGCAGGTGCGACATGTCGGGGTCGTCATCGACGATCAGCACGCTGCTGGCCCGTTCCGCGAGCATTTGCCCCGCTTCCGATTCCGCGCGCGCATCCACCTTCTGCACCAGATGGGTCAGATCGGGCAATTCGATGCGGAAACAGGTGCCCTTGCCGAGTTTCGATTCGAACTCGAGCGTGCCCAGCATTTGCTGGACGAGTCGTTTGACGATGCTGAGGCCGAGTCCGGCTCCGCCATTGCCCGCATTGCCGGCGCGATTGAACGGCACGAATACCGCTTCACTGGCTTCCTGGGCGATACCGACTCCGGTATCGCGCACGCTCAGGACCAGGCTTCCGCCGCGCCAGGCTAGGCTGGCCCTGACTGAGCCGCTTTGCGTGTAGCGGATGGCATTGGCGATCAGGTTGACCAGGATCTGGCGCAGTCGCAATTCATCCAGTATCGGCGGTTCGCCCGGTTCCTGGTCCAGCGTGATGGAAAAGCCCAGGCCCACATCCTCGGCCTGGACGCGAAACATCTGGTCGAGGTCCTCGACCATCATCTGAAGGTCGGTGACAACCGGGGCGAGCAGGCTGGAGCGGGTTTCCGAGCGCGCGTACTCCAGCAGGTTTTCGGCAAGCGCGAACAGGTAGTTGGCGTTTCGCCGCAACGCGCGCAAGGAGTTGCGCGTTTCCAAAGGTGCGTCGGGCTCTTCTTCGAGCAGATGCAGATAACCGAAGATCGACGCCAGCGGCGTGCGGAAATCATGGCTCAGGGTTGCGATCAGCGCGTTCTTCAGCGCGTTCGCCTCCTGCAACCGATTGCGCTGCGATTCCAGTTCGCTGCGGATCTGGCGCAACTGCCGCACGGCCTTGTCCTTCTGCTGTGCGATCAGGAACGATTCATTGCCGACTTGTTGCTGCGCCTGCTGGCGGTCATGCTCGCCTTGCGCATCGATCAGCAGCACCTGGTGGCCGCCGTCAACCAGCATCAAGTGCACATGCGCGTTGCGTCCGTTCGGCATTTGCACGAATGCCAGGTCGATGGCCGCCTCCATGGGCATGCCGAGGAACAGATCCTGCAACTGCTGCACGCTGGTTGCGGCGTCGTCCGGCGCAAATCCAAACAGGGCGGCATCGCCGTGCAGGTTGACCAGATGCCAGTCGCGATCGAACTCCAGCAACAGCGGCTGCATCTTTTCGAACAGCAGGCGGCCGATCTGGCGCTCCAGTTCAGGCGAAATCCGATCGTTCACCGACGGCCCGTTCATGCGTGCAACCTCGTGGCCATTTCGCGGAATGCCTGCTCCACGCCATCACCCTGGCGTGCACTGGTTTCGATCACCGTCATGCTCTTGCGCAATTCGACCAGCGTGGCCGGCGCCACTTCCCAGCGATCCACCAGGTCGAGCTTGTTGATGAGGAGGATGGCATGCGCATCCGGAAGCAGGCTGCGTGATTGCAGGAGCAGGTCGACTGCGCTGCGCAGGGTTGCCTCGCGAGTGCCATCGGCGACCAGCAACAAGCCACTGGCTCCGCGCAGGTAACTCATGTTGAGTGCGTCCAGCCCGCTCTTGCCGGCAATGTCCCAGATCACCAGCTTGCGCACGGCGCCATCGGCCAGGGGTACTTCCTTGCTGTCGACCTTGACCCCGACCGTGGTGAGATAGCTGTCGGAAAAAGTGTTGCGCACGTAACGCGCAACCAGGCTGGTCTTGCCCACGCCGAAGTCGCCCAGCAGGCAGACCTTGCTGGCATTGGTGCTCATTGCGTGGCATCCGCAAATTCAATGCGCACACCCGCACCACGGAACTCGGAATCCTTGCCGCTGGCTCCTGAATCCATGACCGCTCCCTCCAGCAGTTTTTCGTCCACGCCGTTCTCACGCAGCTTGTCACGCAACCATGCGGCCCTCGCGACGCGCAGGTCAAGATTGATCTGGTCGGTTCCCGGGGTATCCGTGTAACCAAACACATGCAGGGCAAACGGAATGCCGGAATTCGTCGCCAGGGCGTGAGCTCGGGAAAGTGCACTGGCCATCACTCCAAGGCTTGCCGCGGCATCCGCATCGGCTTCGCTGTCGCGCAGGAATATCACCCGCGTCTTGTCCAGCCTTGCCGAGATCTCATGCAGCTCGGCGCGCGCGGCCGCCATTGCCGCCGTGCGCGGATCATGCCCGCGTACCTGCCAGTCAACCTGTCGCACGCCCGCGATCAGGCTGGCGCGCGGCTTCTCGCGCGTGACCCAGTCCAATTCGGCATCGCCACGTACCGTCAGCACGCCATCCTTCACATCGACCTGTACGCCGTGCGGCGCGTCCAGCATGCGGCGAGCCCGCTTCGCCAGCACGGCATCATCGGTGGAGACAAAACCCCGAACCTGGATTTCCGGTCGGATCCCGTCGAGCCCGGCAGCATCAAGCACCGGCGCAAGTGGTTCAGCATCGGCATCCAGAAGCCCGCGAACGGTGAGTTTTTCCCATGGCTCCGAATCCAGCGTGGAAAGTTGGAAGCCCGGATGTTTTTCCAGCTGCGCGCGCAACTGCAAGACCTGCTCGTTCCAGCGTTCGACGCGCAGGAAATGCCATCCGGGCACAGCCAGCAGAACCAGCAATGCGAGCAGCCAAGGCCAACGCGCGGAGCGTTTTCGCGCGGGCGATTCCTGCTCGACCATCGATGCGCTAGCAGCCACCAGCGACATCGGCTCCAGGCTTGCATCAAGGTCCGCGCTGCGGGCAACCGTTTCCATCGCATCTTCGGGATCGACGTCCGCCCCGAGCATGTCGGCATGGATCTGCTCAAGACGGTCGCTGAGCACGCTGCGCAGTTCGTCCGGCGGTACACCCTGGATGAAACAGGCCAGGGAAGCGCGCGGTCCTTCCACAATCCACAGCAGGTGTTCGCCGACGCGCGCAGCTTCAAGGGAGTCGTCGCCATCGCCACTCACCGAATCACGCACGAACTGGCCAATTGCCGTGAGCATCCCGGCGATGGCATCGGCGTCGAGGTCCGGCAGGCCCGGGCTCGAAACACGATGCAGGACCAGGCCGGAATCGCGTTCGATGAGAAACACATGGTCAATCTGGTAGCGCAGGGTGTGCTTGAGCACGACGTGTGCGTACGGCAGGCCGCTGCTCCATGCCTCGATGCGCCAGCGGATGCCGCGCGGTGTGAAGGTGCTCTCCAGCACGCGATTCATGTCGCGCATGAGGCCACGCAGTGCCTCGGCAATGGCCTTGCGGATGATCGGACCGATCACCGGAAACAGCGCATCGACAATGCTGGTGCGGTTGCGCTGCACCGCGCTGCCCAATGCGGCGGCAACCGGGTTGGCCAGTGCGCGGTTCATCGGCTCGACGGGTGCCGCACGTACCAGCGAAGGCAATTGCGAGGCCAGTTCGGCGTTGACCTGCTCGAGTGCTTCGACGCGTCGTTCGACACGCGACAGGACTTCGCGCTCGTCGGCGATCAACAGGTGCTTGAGTCGCTCCAGGTCGCCCATGACAGCGATCGGACCCGGCGGTCAGTTGGATGGCAGGTCGAAATCGCCCTTCAGGCGCAAGCCAAGCTCGGTGAGCATCGCCGCCAGATCCTCCCTGCCCACCTTTTCCGAGCGCAGCTCAGCGTTGGTACGGGAAAGTGACGAAGCCGCTTCGCTGGCACGGGCATCCAGCGCCGATCCCAGCTCGGCCAACGCATCGCGCAGGCGCTCATCAAGCGAACCCAGCTCTCCGCGCAGGCCTTCCAGGGCATTGTTGATTTCGCCGCGCGCGGTGCGCGCCGCCTGCTGCACGCGGGTTTCCAGGTCATCGTCGGCACGCGTGCGGTCGGTGAGTTCCTGGCGAATCTGCCGCGACAGCTTTTCCAACTCGGTGTCGATGCGCTTGTCCATTTGCGCAAGCCGCTTGTCCTGGCTTTCGCGCAGGCGCGTCATTTCGGCTTCAAGGCGTTGGCCGAACTCCTGGAAGCGGCGCTCGTAGTCGCGCATCTGTCCGCCAAACAGGATGTCGCGGATCTGGTCGACATTGCGATCGGCGTCGCCGTCGGCGGCTGGATTCCTGGATTCGGACATGACGCGTTTCCCCCCTTTCGCAACCGTGCGCTTCTTGGCGACAGCCAGTTTATGCGAAGCAGCTCGGGATGCCGAACTCTTGCGACCGGATTTGCCTGCACCTGCCATGTCAATTCCCCCTGTGCACGGCCCTCGGTAAGTCAGGCCTGTTCGAGACGGTAACCATGTTGATAGACGGCGGCAAGGCGCCAGCCGTGCTCGCCATTGAGCTCCAGCTTCTTGCGCAGGCGGCTGATGTGCGTATCCACCGTGCGCGTGGAAACCGCGGAACTCATGTTCCAGACGTTTTCGAGCAGGGAATCCCTGCTCACGATGCGGCCATGTCGACGGAATATGAATGCGGCCAGGTCGAACTCGCGCGGGGTCAGCTCGATGTCCTTGCCGGCAAAGGAAATGCGTCGGTGGCTGGCGTCGATGCGGTACGGCGCCAGCTCGAAGGATTCCATCTCGTCCCCGGCCAGTCCAATGCGGCGCAGCAAGGCGGACACGCGGGCGACCAGCTCGGCTTGCCTGGCCGGCTTCACGACGTAGTCGTCGCCGCCGGAGTTGAGGCCGCGCACCAGGTCTTCCTCGCTGCCACGCGCGGTCAGGAAAATGACCGGAAGCCGTGCATTGGCGGAATCACGAACCCATTGCAACACTTGCGGACCGCTGGCATCCGGCAACATCCAGTCAAGCAGCAGCAGGTCGATGGCCTCGGAGCCCTGGCGACGACGGAATTCCGCAGCGGTCTTGAACAATCGCACGCGGTAACCGGCCTGCTTCAGCCAGTGTTCGACCAAAACGGCTTGATCCGGATCGTCTTCCAGAAACCCGATGACCGGAGCGTGCTGTTCCATGAATCAGGCTCCGTCCATTGCGGGGGGCTGGCTGGCGAGGACCGCTCCTGTCAGTCGACGATGAAGGTGACCCGCAGGGTGACTCGCCATTCCTTGATGTGTCCCTTGGTGTCGGTGACCACCTTGGTCTCGCTGACCCAGGCGCCCTGCACGTTCTTGACCGTTTCGGCCACCTTTTTCAAGCCACTCTGCACGGCATCTTCAATGCCCTTGCTGGATGAGCTGCTGAATTCAATGATCTTGGCCACGGACATGATCGCTCTCCTGACGCGGATGGTCCTTGCACTATAGCAAAGCAGCCGCGAATCACCATCGCGCGAGCTCGCGCGTCAGGTCGCCGCAGCCGTGGTGCGTGAGGCCGATGGCTTGTGCGGCAGGAAGCGCAGCCAGATCAGGAACACGATCAAGGCATCGAGCACGATCAGGGCCTGCCAAAGATACAGATGAAACCATTCAAACCAGACCTGGCTCCACAAACCGAGGAAGAACAAGCTGACGATGCGCACCAGGTTGAGCAGCTGGATGGCGATGAAGCCTGCCACCAAGCCGATCAGGCGATGCTTCCACGGCGCCGGGAAGGCAATGATCGCGGAGATCAGGATGATCACGGCCTCGATGCCGTTGCAGCCGCGCTCGATGGAAACAATGAACGATCCATCCGCATTCTGGATGCGCTTGCCCATGGAAATCGTGCTGGGCTCAAACACGTCGATCAGCCAGGCGCTGGCATGGGCGAGGATCCCGGTAAACGGTTCGATGACCCAGTGTTCAACGATGGGTGTCAACTCTGCGACGAACAACACCACGAGCATGACCAGGAAAACGGTGATGAAACGAAACATGAGGAGAAAAGCCGGGGATCAAAGCGGCCAGTGTACAGGCTGGCAGCCGATTGCCGCGATCTCCGACCCTTTTGCCAGCGGCGGCTGGCTCATTTCCGGTGACCGCGGCGTTTCGATCCGGCATCCCGCCGCTTCGCCAGCGAGGCAGACGGACGTGGATAGGGGAACAAAAATTGAGCCAGCTCCGGCTTCCAGTCGCGCAGGATTGAAAGCGCGGTGACCAGAATGGCCATCACGCACAGGCCGGTTCGACCAAACCCACCGGCATATCCGGCCAGCAGGAAATAGGCACCACAGCTCATGAAC
>Ga0208460_10000511_pt1 | contig 26435 bp, 19 predicted proteins | sample AD_STIC10_MetaG_FD_184436 | JGI IMG/M metagenome (GOLD analysis project Ga0208460, IMG submission 184436) | Active sludge microbial communities of municipal wastewater-treating anaerobic digesters from USA - AD_STIC10_MetaG (SPAdes) (version 2) | ecosystem: Engineered > Bioreactor > Anaerobic >... | reverse complement strand
CTTCGGAAACCGAAGAGATTTTTTGCACCTCTTTGATGATATTGATATCGTGAGGCGGTACAATCTGTGCACCATCCTCCCAATAAACCTTAAATCCATTGTACTCCTTGGGATTGTGAGATGCAGTGATTACAATACCGCTATGGCACTTGAAAGTGCGAATGGTAAAGCTCAGCTGCGGAACAGGGCGCAAAGCTTCAAAAAGGTACACTTTAATGCCATTTGCGCTCATGATCTGCGACGATGTTTTGGCAAATTCCATGCTGTTGTTCCGCGAGTCGAAAGCAATGGCCACACGAATCTCGGGCAGGTACGAGAATTGCTTCAACAAGTAGTTGGCCAAGCCCTGAGTTGCCATTCCCAGAGTGTACCTGTTCATACGGTTTGTGCCCACTCCCATGATTCCTCTCAACCCACCGGTGCCAAACTCCAAATCCCTGTAAAAGGCATCAACCAGCCCTTTGGGATTGGTCTCCATAAGTTTTTTCACCTCATCCCGGGTATGCTTATCAAATTCGGGCTGTAACCACTGCTCAGCCTTTTTCTGGATCAATGCATCAACTTCAGAATTTTTCATAGTGGTAAATTTTGTGGTTAGATACTGCTACATCTCTTCTTTTTGCTTTAATGCAGTTAAACACTTCAGCAGGCTTTCTTTCCAATGTGGAATGCGAATTCCATACACTTCCTTCACCTTGCGTTTATTAAAAACGCTATAGGGCGGACGATTGGCTGCCAAAGGATACTCGCTGGTTAAGATAGGAATAATTTTGCATTTAAGATCATAGAACGATACGATTTCTATCGCAAAATCGTACCAACTGCATACACCCTCGTTGGAGTAGTGGTATATACCGGGGGTAAACTTATCCTTTCCCATTTCCACGATGTCAACGAGGGCTTGGGCCAAATCGTGCGCCCAGGTAGGACAGCCTATCTGATCGTACACAACCCTCAATTCGGGCAGGGTACCGCCCTTCGAAATAATAGTTTTTACAAAGTTTTTACCATAAACGGAGTAAAGCCACGACGTTCTAACGACCATCGCATTTTCCGACTTCAAAACCTCCTTTTCGCCCTCATACTTCGATGATCCGTAAACCGAAGCGGGTGCGGGAGAATCATCCTCATCGTAGGGTTTCCACGTCATACCGTTGAAAACGTAGTCGGTTGAAATGTGTATCAATTTAAAACCTTCCCTATCCGCCGCAGCAGAAAGGATGGCCGGAGCATCGATATTCAGGCGATTGGCATTCTCCACGTCCTCTTCAGCCTTATCGACAGCCGTATAGGCTGCACAATTAATTAAATAATCAGGCTTATAGCTCAGAAAGAAGGATTTTACGGCTTCGGCATCAGTAATATCCAGCGTATCAACATCGGTAAACAGAAAATTTAACTTGGGATGCTGTTGAGCCAGACGCTGTATCTCAGTACCCAGCTGTCCATTAGCCCCGGTTATAAGTACCTTTATTTGATCCATCTTGAAATTGCATTAATAAACAACTATTCAGATCAGTGTGAAAAAGAGCAAATCCATGTCTGCGTTATCTTAAACGCTGTCTAAGTACGTGATTCTAATTCGAAATGCTGCATATTCTCTTGCATTCCGCATCAGCTATTCTTGAGCAAATCTTTAAAATATTCAATGGTTTTAATAAGTCCATCACGCAGTTGGATACGGGGCTCCCAACCATTGAGTAATTTTTTTGCCAAGGTTATATCGGGACGTCTCTGTATAGGGTCATCCACCGGCAAACTTTGGTACGAAATCTTTGATGAACTTCCCGTTAGCTCCAGCACCAGGTTGGCCAACTCCAGAATGGAGAACTCGTTGGGGTTCCCCAGGTTCACAGGGCCTGTTACGCCATTGTTTGTATTCATTAACCTAATCAGAGCCTCGACCAAATCGTCAACATACATAAAGCTTCGCGTCTGCGTTCCCTGACCGTATACGGTAATATTCTGATTTTTAATGGCCTGTACGATAAAATTCGAGACTACCCTTCCATCGTTGGGGTGCATCCTCGGTCCATACGTATTAAAAATTCTGGCGATTTTGATATCCACATCGTTCTGATCGTGGTAATTCACAAAAAGCGTTTCTGCACAGCGCTTCCCCTCGTCATAGCACGACCGAGGGCCAATGGGATTAACATTGCCCCAGTAGCTCTCGGGCTGAGGGTGTATCTCAGGGTCGCCATACACCTCGCTTGTGGAGGCTTGAAGGATTTTTGCCTTCAGCCTTTTGGCCAGGCCCAACATATTTATGGCCCCCATTACCGAAGTTTTAACGGTTTTAATGGCATTATACTGATAATGAATGGGCGAAGCAGGGCAAGCAAGATTATATATTTCGTCAACCTCAATGAAAATGGGCATGGTAACATCGTGCCTGACCAACTCGAAATATGGATTTTTTAGCAGATGGACAATGTTGGACTTACTACCCGTAAAAAAATTATCCAGACAAATCACATCGTTGCCTTCGTCGAGCAACCGTTCACAAAGGTGCGAGCCTAAAAATCCTGCTCCTCCCGTTACAAGTATTCGCTTCATTTGATGCTTTTATAGTAAAAAATAGAATTTTACCCAATAAGGGGCTACAAGCCGAATTTCGCTTGGCTCAAAGATAAGTTATTCAAGCCTAAAAACAGAAAGCATAAAAAATTTATTTCATTGACAAGTCTAAACCTATTTCGAAGTAGGAATTCTTTTATTCCGTTAAATACATCTGGTTAAGCCTTTGCCGTTGAATCATAACGCGTAGAGCAAAAAAAATCATCTTTTTTTCCTATAAATGATAAAGTTATGTATTTTTGCACTCACATTTTTATTACGTATAATGTCTAACTTATTAATTTTAAACAAGTTTAATGATTAATCAAGAAGAAAACGCTTCAAAAGAAGTATTTGAAGAGAATGAAGGTCAGTATCAAGATGATTCTCAGTTAGAGAACGAAGGTACCGAAGCAAAGGGCAGCGATGACCCCGAACTCGAAAGGGATGAAGATCCCATGGAAGACATTGTGGCACCCGTCGTCGACAAAGTCGTCAATGTAAAACCCGAAGAATTTGACTGGGAGGCTTATGCACAGGATGAGCCATACTCCAAAGAACAAAAAGCCGAACTACTTGAGATGTACGACAAGACCCTCTCGTCAGTGGGTGAGGGCGAAGTGGTAGATGGCACGGTGATCGCATTGACCAAACGTGAGGTTGTTATCAACATTGGTTATAAATCCGAAGGAGTTATTAGCCTAAGCGAATTCCGCCACAATCCGGACCTGAAAATAGGCGATGTCGTGGAAGTTTACGTTGAAAACCAGGAGGACAAGCGTGGACAGCTTGTGCTTTCGCACAAAAAAGCCCGTTCAATGCGCTCATGGGATCGCGTTAACCAGGCCCTGGAAAAAGATGAAATTATCAAGGGATACATTAAGTGCCGTACCAAAGGCGGCATGATTGTCGATGTATTCGGTATCGAGGCCTTCCTACCCGGATCACAAATTGACGTTAAGCCCATTCGCGATTACGATATTTTTGTTGGCAAAACCATGGAGTTCAAGGTGGTTAAAATTAACCAGGAGTATAAGAACGTGGTGGTTTCGCACAAAGCACTTATTGAAGAGGAACTCGAACAGCAGAAAAAAGAAATTATTGCAAAACTTGAAAAAGGACAAGTGCTCGAGGGAACCGTTAAAAACATTACCAGCTACGGAGTATTTATCGATCTGGGTGGTGTTGACGGATTAATCCACATAACCGATTTATCATGGGGACGGGTTACCCATCCCGAGGAGATTGTTGAGCTTGACCAAAAACTCAACGTGGTTATCCTCGATTTCGATGATGCCAAGAAACGCATTGCTCTTGGTCTGAAACAGCTTGCCCCACATCCGTGGGATTCCCTTGATCCCAATCTTAAAGTTGGTGATATAACCAAGGGTAAAGTTGTTGTCATGGCCGATTATGGAGCATTTGTGGAAATAGCCCCCGGTGTTGAAGGATTAATCCACGTATCGGAGATGTCGTGGAGTCAGCACCTTAGAAGCGCTCAGGAATTCATGAAAGTAGGCGATGTGGTTGAAGCTCAGATACTCACACTTGATCGTGAGGAGCGGAAAATGTCGCTGGGGATCAAACAGCTCAAACCCGATCCATGGGATAAGATTGAGGAAAAATATGCCGTTGGCTCCCGCCATACTGCCAAGGTAAGGAATTTCACCTCGTTTGGCGTATTCGTTGAAATTGAAGAGGGAGTAGATGGCCTCATCCATATTTCCGACCTTAGCTGGACAAAGAAAATTAAACATCCGGCTGAATTTACCACCGTTGGTGCCGATATCGAAGTGGTAGTTCTAAGCATAGACAAGGAAAATAGGCGTTTAAGCTTGGGACACAAGCACCTTGAAGAGAATCCATGGGACGTATTCGAAACCATTTTCACCGTCGATTCCATTCATGAGGGCACCATTATCGAAACGTTCGATAAAGGGGCTGTCGTTGCCCTTCCATACGGGGTTGAAGGTTTTGTTACTCCCAAACATCTTGTAAAAGAGGATGGAACGGTAGGAAAAATTGATGAAAAGTTAGAATTTAAAGTCATTGAATTCAACAAATCAGCTAAGCGTATAATCCTCTCGCACAGCAGAGTTTATGAGGATGTCAGGAAGTCGGAAGGCAAAGCCGAGAAAAAAAGTAAGACTTCAACCACAGAAAAAGCTGTAAAAAAGTTGAAAGCTAGTTTAGAAAAGACTACCTTAGGGGATATTTCCGAATTGGCTGCCCTGAAAACCGAACTCGAAGAAAATCAGAAGAAAGTAGAGATTCAGGAAAGCAAGAAAGCGAAAGAACCTGCCAAGGCTAAGGTTAAAAAAGAGGAAACGGAGAAAAAAGAAGAGGTAGAAGTAACAACAGAACCTGTTGAGAAGAAGAAAGCCGCAACCAAAACCAAAGCCAAGGCAAAAAAGGAGGAAAGTGAAGTAGAGGCTGAAAAAGAAGTGAAAGCCAAAGCAAAAACCAAAGCCAAAAGCAAAAAAGCAGAAGAGGGCAGCGAACAATCGGATGAGACAGCAAAATAGATGTTAAACCGTTAACTCAAAAATCTGATGGCAATGGAATTTAAGATTAACAAGCTTGAGAACTACACGGTGATAGAGGTTCTCGAAGAAAAGTTGGATACCAATATTGCTCCCAGTCTTAAATCGGAGTTGGTGCTCATATCAGGCAACGGTGAAAAGAATATTGTGCTCGACCTTTCGTCGTGCCGATATTGTGACTCATCGGGGTTAAGCGCCATTCTTGTTGCCAACAGGTTATGCAAAAATGCCAATGGCACTTTTGTGCTCACCGGGCTCACCGATGCTGTCGAAAGGCTCATTACCATTTCTCAGCTGGATACAGTTCTTAACATTGCATACTCTCGCAACGAGGCAGCTGAAATAATCAGAAAGGCTGAAAGTGAGAATAAGTAGTGACTTTTTCGATAACCATTTTAGGCAGTAGCAGCGCACTGCCCACATCGCAAAGATTTCCTTCCGCTCACGTGCTCAATGCACGTGAGCGGTTGTTTTTAATTGACTGTGCTGAAGGCACACAGATTCAACTACGGCGGTATAAAGCCAAATTCTCCCGCATCGATTCCATTTTTATCTCCCACCTCCATGGCGACCACGTGCTTGGCCTGGTAGGGTTAATCTCAACCCTGAACCTTTTAGGACGAAATAAAGAGTTGACCATATACGCCCATGCTCCGCTGGAGCCTATTCTCAGGCAGAATATCAATTTTTTCGTTGATGAACTGATGTTCCCCATACGCTTCATATCCCTCGACACCAAAAGGAGCAAAGTTATTTATCAGCAAGGCGATATAGTAGTTGAAAGCATTCCCCTTAAACACCGCATAGCCTCAAATGGCTTTATCATTCGTGAGATCGTGAAATATCCGAATATAAAAAAGGAGTTGATAGAGAAATACTCAATACCCCTTGCCGAAATTAACAGGATAAAACAAGGTGGCGACTTTGAAACCCCTGAAGGGAGGATTATTCCACATGAAGTGCTAACCTACTATGCCTCCCTGCCACGCTCTTATGCCTACTGCTCCGATACCCGATTTTTCGAAAAGTTGGCACCGATGGTTGAGGGAGTGGACATCCTCTACCACGAAGCCACATTTGGCAACGATATGGAAAAAATGGCCAAAGCCACCGGGCATTCCACCGCAGCACAGGCAGCCACCATTGCCAAAATGGCCGGAGCAAAAAAGCTGATTATTGGACATTTCTCTTCGAGATACAAAGATGTATCGGTACTTGTTGAGCAAGCCCGGGCCATATTCCCTGAAACCTACCCTGCTAACGATGGCGACGTGTTTGACATACCCATAAAAAAAGGGTATTAGGGAAAGAATATTAAACAACGTCACACAGTTTTATGATGTAAAAAGCGTAAATTTGCGCACTCATTTTTTATCACTACCCCATGCGCGATTCAATTGTAATCCTCGATTTCGGTTCACAATATACTCAACTGATAGCCAAGGGCATTCGCAAACTTAATGTCTATTGCGAAATCGTCCCCTACAATCACATTCCCGAACCCAATCGAAACGTGAAGGGTATTATTCTATCGGGAAGCCCCGTCTGTTTTTATGACCCCGGCGCACCCGATTTTCAGCCCGACTCATTTCAAAGGGGCGTTCCTCTTCTGGCCATAGGTTACAGCGCACAACTTCTGGTAAAAAGATTGGGGGGTGAAGTGAGTCAATCGGTAAAGAGGGAATATGGCAAAGCCACCCTTTCTATCTCAGGCCACGAAACCCAACTTTTCAAAGGGATTACCCCAAGCACACAGGTATGGACATCACAGGGCAATGCCATTGTCCAGCTACCCAATGGATTTCGCGCTATCGCCTATACCGATTCGGGAGAAGTGGGTGCATTCAAAATCGATGGCGAGCAAACGTACGGATTACAATTCCATCCCGAGGTTTACCATACTACCGAGGGGTTGGCCATTCTCAAAAATTTTGCTGTGGACATATGCCACTGCTCCCAAGGATGGACTCCTGCTTCTTTTATTGAGGAAACGGTAGCCATGCTTAAAAATCAAATTGGCAACGATCGGGTGGTATTAGGTCTATCGGGAGGAGTGGACAGCTCGGTTACGGCCATGCTTCTGCATCGCGCCATTGGCAATAACCTCCATTGCATTTTTGTTGACCACGGTTTGCTCCGAAAGAATGAATTTGAGAGTGTTCTGGATTCCTATAAAAGCATGGGTATTAATGTATTGGGTATTGATGCCAGGCAAAAGTTTTACCAAGGTTTGCAAGGGATTACCGATCCTGAACTGAAAAGGAAGAGCATTGGCAAAAATTTTATTGAGGTTTTTGAACACGAGGCCAAGAAAATTGAGGGCGTTAAATGGCTGGGACAGGGAACCATATACCCCGATGTGATTGAATCCGTTTCAATTAATTCACAGTCAGTTGCTATCAAATCGCATCATAACGTAGGAGGATTGCCGGAAAGGATGAATCTGAAGATTGTGGAGCCCCTGCGCCTGCTTTTCAAGGACGAGGTCAGGCGTGTTGGCCAAGAAATGGGGCTTGCCCCAATCATCCTAAACCGCCATCCTTTCCCAGGGCCCGGCTTAGGTATTAGAATCATAGGCGAGGTTACCGAGCAAAAGGTCAAAATCTTGCAGGAGGCCGACTCGATATATGTGAATGGACTTCGCGAATACGACCTTTATGGTAAGATATGGCAAGCCGGTGCCATACTCCTGCCTATTCAAACCGTTGGCGTTTCGGGCAATGAGCGTACTTACGAGTATGTAGTTGCCCTGCGGGCAGTTACCTCAGTCGATGGCATGACAGCCGACTGGTATCCCCTACCCTACGAGTTCATGTCAAAAATATCAAACGAAATCATTGGCAAAGTAAAAGGCATAAACAGAGTTGTTTACGATATAAGCTCAAAACCTCCTGCTACCATCGAATGGGAATAATAGCGACAACATTATCGAAATAAATACGTTACTAATTGAACAATCCGTTTGCGCTTTGCCAAAAAAACTGAAAAAATTTAAACTTAATGTTCCGAAATCGTTTCACCGCCATACTCTTCACCATAGCCATTGCACTTTTCCCTTTTACAGGTAGTGCACAGATTTCGTCCAATCTCAGCTTGTTCAAAATCTATCGCTTTCTTCAGTACGTATCGAGCGACTACGTTGATACTATCAATATAGACAAGCTGGTGGAAGAGGCCATCATTGAAGTTTTACAAAATCTCGACCCTCACTCGGTTTACATATCGAAAGAGGATGTAAAGGCAATGAATGAACCACTCGAAGGCAACTTCGAAGGCATTGGCATTGAATTTAATATATTGAATGACACCCTTTTCGTGGTTAACCCCGTGCCCGGAGGTCCATCGGAAAGGGTAGGCATTATCGCCGGAGACAGGATTATCAATGTTGATGGGAAGCCCATTGCCGGGGTAGGCCTGAAGAACTCTGATGTTACAAAAATGCTTCGTGGGAACAAGGGGACAAAAGTAACGGTTCAAATCCTGCGTAAAGGACTTTCGGAAATTCTTGAATTTACTATTACCCGTGACAAGATCCCTATTTATAGCCTCGATGCGGCCTACATGGTTGAGCCACACATTGGGTACATCAAACTTAACCGATTCTCGCTCACAACTGAAGAGGAGTTTTTAACTGCCCTTAGCAAGCTGAAAAAGGAAAAAATGCGCGACCTGATCCTTGATCTACGGGGAAATGGAGGCGGATTCCTCAACGCTGCCGTTGCCCTCTCGGAGCAGTTTCTGGACGAGAATAAACTCGTCGTATATACCGAGGGGAGAAATTCGCCACGCTTCGATTTTTTCCCAACCAAAAAAGGGGAATTCAGAAAAGGCAGGCTAATCATCCTTATGGATGAGGGATCGGCCTCGGCCAGTGAAATTGTAGCCGGAGCAGTACAGGACTGGGACAGAGGGATTATCGTCGGGCGACGTTCATTCGGAAAGGGTCTGGTTCAAAACCAGCTACCGCTTCCCGACGGATCGATGATCAGGCTTACTGTAGCCCGATACCATACTCCTACCGGCAGGGTGATTCAAAAACCCTATAACATGGGCAAACTGGACAGCTACTACAAGGATCTCAGCAGCCGCTACGAAAAGGGAGAATTATTCAATCAGGACAGCATCTCTTTTCCCGACTCGCTGAAATTCTACACTCTCCAGAATCAAAAACTCGTGTACGGCGGCGGGGGAATAATGCCCGACTTATTCATTCCCATCGACACCAGCTACTACTCGGACTACTACGGGAAACTGGTGAGAAAAGGGATTATCAACCAGTTCGTTCTATCGTACATCGATGAGCAACGCGACTTCCTTAAAAAATCATACCCGAAATTTGATAAGTTTGATAATCATTTCAATGTGGATAACATTGTTATCAACAAACTTATCGATTACGCCGAGAAACAGGGAGTACCATACGATGCCGAAGGCATAAAGACATCAATGGACGAGCTTTCAATACAAATCAAAGGTCTAATAGCCCAGAACCTATTCTCAACCAACTACTATTTTCAGGTAGTAAACAAGGAGAATAAATCGTTGCAGAAAGCTGTAGAGATCATCAACAACTGGGATAGCTATAAGCATCTGGTAAAGGAGTAACCCACGCCCCGATTAGACTTAGTATGTGATTGATTTTACTTAGACCATCGTTAGCACTCTATTAAAATAATGTACTAATCAATTATTTACCCACATTTTTAATTCATCATTTTTGGTTGCAAGTGCTGTTTGAAGTATTTTTGCGGGCAAAAATGTTAAAACACAATTCATTCAATGAAAGAACAAGAGGAATTTTTGCAATTCGGTTTTTCCGATGAAACCCTGAAAGCCATTGCAAAAAAAGGATTTGAATCACCAACCCCAATCCAGCAACTGGTGATACCGGTATTAATGAGCGAAAACATTGATGTTATTGGGCAGGCACAAACAGGAACCGGGAAAACTGCTGCATTTGGGATTCCAATACTGGAGAATTTTTCAACTGATAAAACGGGCGTTGTAAAAGCACTCATCCTGGTGCCGACCCGTGAGTTGGCACTGCAAGTAACCGATGAAATCATATCATATCGCGGCAAGCGCGATATTACCATCAGCACGCTTTACGGAGGACAATCCATAACAGAACAGCAGCGCCGTTTACGCAAGGGCATCGACATAGTGGTTGGAACCCCCGGACGTATTCTCGATCTGCTGAAACGTGGCGACCTGAAATTTGGGCATTTGGAGTGGGTAGTCCTCGATGAGGCGGATGAAATGCTTAACATGGGCTTCATAGAAGACATTGAGGAAATTTTAGGCCATACCCCGGAGCAAAAGAGGATGCTGCTTTTCTCGGCCACCATGCCCGACAGGATTGTCAACCTGGCCATGAGGTTTATGAAAGAACCGAAAAAATTGATGGTGGGGAAACAGAACCAAACCGTTGACCTGACAGACCAGATCTATTTTGAAGTTAACAAGAACGATAAGTTCGATGCGCTCTCAAGGATTATCGACATAGAGCCCGAATTCTATGGCTTGGTTTTTTGCAGAACCCGCGTGGATGTTGACGAACTGGCCACCAAACTCATCGAAAGGGGCTACTCATGCGAAGGACTGCATGGCGAAATAACTCAAGCTCAAAGGGAAAAAACATTGAAGAGGTTCCGCAACAAGTATATAAATATTCTGGTAGCCACCGACGTAGCTGCACGAGGCATCGATATTACTGACCTTACCCACGTAATCAACTACAGCCTGCCACAGGATCCCGAGTCGTATATCCATAGGGTTGGACGAACCGGAAGAGCCGGCAAAGAGGGCACTGCCATCACCTTTATCACCCCGGATGAGTACAGAAGATTTCTCTACTTCCAGAAATTTATGAAATCGAACATCCGCAAGGAGATGCTGCCCGGGGCACAGGATATAATTGAAATGAAAAAAGCCAAGATAAGGGAAGATCTTCAATCCATAATAGTCAACAAAACCTACGTCGATTATCTGGAAATGGCTGAAAATATTCTCAACACGAATAGCCCCGAAGTATCGTTGGCCGCATTGCTTCGCATGGCATTTAAAAACCAGCTCGATGAGAGGCTTTACCCCGAGATAAGGGGGTTCAAGGTTGACACCAAAGGCACTACCCGGCTTTTTATTGCTTTGGGTAAACGCGACGGTATGACTCCAAAGAAAATCTCGGCACTAATCAGGAAAGAGATTAGCATACCCGACAAAAAGATTGACGACATAGGAGTTTACGATGAATTTTCATTTGTAACCGTGCCATACAACGATGCTGAAAAAATTCTCTCGGTTTTTTCGAGGAGAACTCAGGGTGGAAAACCGCTTATTACAAAGGCAAAAGCCAGGTGATTCGCGTCCATTAGCTATATTAAAAACCTAACTTTCAACAATTACGATTGATGCCAACAAAGTATGAAATTGTGGCCAAAACCCTGCAAGGGCTGGAGGGAATCTTAGCCGATGAGCTAAAAGCTATCGGTGCAGAGAATGTGGAAATTGAGCGCAGGGCGGTAAAGTTTACCGGTGACAACGAAACGATATACCGATCGAATTTTCAATGTCGCACAGCCATAAGGATTCTCAAGGTAATCCACCAATTCAAGGCAAGGAACGAGGGAGAACTATATGCTCAGGCCAAAAACTTCGACTGGGCAAGTGTGATGGATCTCTCCCAGAAATTTGCTGTGGATAGCGTTGTGAATTCCGATATTTTCACCCATTCACACTTTGTTTCGCTTCGGATAAAGGATGCCATTGCAGATCATTTTCGCGACAGATTCGGAAAACGTCCCTTTGTTGACCCAAAAAAACCACATGTTCTAATCCATATCCACATTTCCAATCAGGACTGTACCATCCTTATGGACTCATCGGGCGAATCGCTGCATAAGAGGGGTTACCGTTTACATCAGGACATTGCCCCACTGAGCGAAATTTTGGCTGCCGGGCTAATCATGCTCTCGGGGTGGGATGGGAAAACCCCGCTTTTCGACCCCATGTGTGGTTCGGGGACCATATTAATCGAAGCTGCTCTCATTGCCAAAGGGATTGCACCCGGGGTATTCCGCAAGCAGTTTGGCTTCGAACATTGGCTGGATTTCGACAAAGAGCTTTTTGAAAAGGTATTCAACGACGACAGCAACGAAAGGGAACTGCAAACCACTATCATGGGAGGGGACATTGCTAAAAGGGCGGTAACGGTAGCCACAGAGAACATTCGCAATGCAGGACTTCAAAAGTATATCCGGCTCCAAACACAATCGATATTCGACTTCTTTCCTCCCAAAGAACCGGGCATTGTGATTACCAATCCGCCCTATGGCGAGAGGCTTAGCCAAACCCAACTGGATATATTCTACAAGCAGCTGGGCGATTGTTTCAAGCAACGCTACTCCGGCTATGACATCTGGCTATTAAGCGGAAACCGGAATGCGCTCAAAACTTTTGGCCTTCATCCTTCAAAATCCATGACTCTTTTCAATGGGCCTATCGAGTGTAAATATCAACAATTCAGCATATACATGGGGAGTAAGAAAGCGAAGTTTAAGCAATGATCATTAATTTTAAGACATCATTAAATGGCGGTTTGGTCAATGGACAGCATATGTTGCCACCTTTATTTTGCGATTTGCAAGAATGGCCATAGGGTTTAAGAGTTTTTCTTCCTACTGTCCCTATTCTTGCTTTTCATTTCCGAAACGATGCCCGAATTAGTAATATATTTGAGTTTTTTTTTTCAAGGCTTTATGGTATTTCGTATTTAATTTTATAGTTTTGCGTAAGCTAACTTGTCCTTTAAAAAATTTGGTAAATCGCTTGCATCAATGAGTGTTTTCTTAGATCAGTGTTATGAACATATGAATAAAGGCGAAGTAATTGTAGCCTACAAAGGGACTATTGGTGCCGATATAATTACCAACACGCTTAGCCTTGTTGAGTTGAAACTGGAAAACATCGATGTTCAGAATGCCGTTAAAAAGAAGTTGTACAACATTCTGGTCGAAAGCCTTCAGAATCTCTACCACCACGTCGATGTTCCTCTGAATAACGGTGAATCTGACGATTGCAAATCGAATTTCGGAATTTTCATCCTGAGCAAACTTGAAGATGCTTTCAGAATATCAACAGGCAATTTTATTCACCACGACAGAATTCCTGTGATTAAAGAAAAAATTGATAAGATAAACTCACTTTCTGAGGAAGAGTTAAAAGAATTTTATAAATTTGTTCTCAATAATCAGAAGTTTTCCGAGAAGGGTGGCGGTGGTTTGGGGTTGATAGATATGGCAAGGAAATCGGGAAATAAGTTGGATTACAAGTTTTTCAAGTATAGTGACGATTTTGAATTTTTTAACCTTACAGTTGTAATTAATGCACCAAGCAATCTAAATTAACTCAAATACTTAAAATAAACAGCTATGGAATTGATAAATATTGAAGGAACCCCTAAAACCCCAACCATTACAATGAATGCAGAATCAGGGGTTATTGATATTAAAGGACGATCAATTCCTGAGAACTCCATCGAGTTCTATAAGCCAATCGTTGATTGGCTTGAGGAATACGCCAAAACTCCTGCTTCAAAAACCGTGGTGAATGTTCAGTTGGAATATTTTAATACCAGCTCTTCGAAATGCATTCTGGACGTTTTCAAAAAACTCGAGGTGCTTAAAAAGAATAATAACGATGTGATCATCAACTGGTATTACGAAGAGGATGATGAGGATATGCTTGAAGCCGGTGAAGATTACGAATCAATCATTAAGGTTCCGTTCAAAATGATTCAAATCGTAGATTAGTCTTTTTCTACCCTGCTATTTAGTACATTATTTAACCACTATAACTTAAGCCAAGCCTTTGGGTTTGGCTTTTTTGCTTTTTGCGCTTTGACTTACAATGAAAAAACCGCTGCTTGAGGGCAGCGGTTCAAAGGTGAACAAATCCTTTTATTTCCTTTTTTTCTGAGCTTGCTGTTGCTTTGCCATTTGCTCAAGCTTCTCCTGAAATCTCGATTTCGCCACAGGTTTTTTGCTGTTGGCCGTCAATCTATCCAAAATGGCCTTATCGTCAACGGTTTGCCTTATAAGGAAGGTTTGTCCAAGAGTTATCACGTTGGAAAGGAAATAGTAATAGCTCAACCCCGATGAATAGCTGTTGAAAATGGCCAGCAACATGATGGGCATCATGTATAGCATCATAAACTTCATCCCCGGCATTTGTGCATTGGTATCGGCCATCTGCGAAGTGCTTGTTTTAGAAGTGATAAACATGGCCACAGCCATGAGCAATGTAAAGAGGCTGATATGATCGCCATACATGGGGATATTGAATGGTAGATCGAGTATGGAATCGTATGTCGAGAGATCGTCGGCCCACAGGAAACCCTTTTGACGAAGTTCGAACGAAGCCGGAAAGAAACGAAACATGGCCACGAGTATTGGAAACTGAATCAGCGTTGGCAAACATCCCCCCATGGGATTGACGCCTACCTTTTTATACAGTGCCATAACCGCCTGCTGTTTCTTCATGGCATCCTCCTTCTTGGGGAATTTAGCGTTGATCTCGTCAACCTGTGGCTTTAGCACCCTCATCTTTGCCTGACTGGTGTAAGATTTATAGGTGAGAGGGAACAAAACAATTTTTATTATGATGGTTAACAGTAAAATAATCAGCCCATAGCTGGCAATATGATTATCCAACAGGTCGAAAAGGAAAATGATAACATAGCGGTTTATCCATTTGATAATCCATCCTCCAAGGGGGACAACATCTTCAAAACCATACTTGTATTCCTTAAGAGTATTGAAATGGTTAGGCCCAAAATAGAACTTCATCTTTTGTACCTCTTCCTTTCCGTTTTCGAAAGGTAAACTTATCCGCGATGTAAACTGCTTGGTAAACCCGGCATCGGCTATCTTCATTGAAGCTAACTCAGCGTTTAAGAAGTTATCCTCTGCAACCAAAAATGTTGAAAAAAACTGCTGCTTGTAGCCAATCCACTGTATCCTTGTTTTCACCTCACTGCTGCTCTTATCGGTACGGGGATTCAGTTCCTCGTAATCGCCATTGGGCAGGCGATAGGCAATGGTGGTGTATTTGGTTTCGTTCTCAATTCCCTTTTCAAGTTGCGGCATAAGGAAATCCCAAACCAAATCGATGGAGCCCGGCCTTCCCGAAATAATGTTATCCATATTCATGAATCGAATGTCAAAATCGATCATGTACGAATGGGGGTATATGGTATAGACATAATCTATAAAGGACGATTCGCTCACAGCAAGCCTCATTACCAGGGTTTTTGAGCCCGTTTCATCGCTCACGGAAATTAACTCATCATGGGTACTGGGAGTGAAAAATAGCTTATGGGTCTCAATATTATTGTTGAATCCCCAGAACTGAAGGCCAAAAATATTCTTATCGTCAGCAAATAGAATTAAAGGATTTTTTGCATAGGTATGGAAATCCAAAAGCTCGGCTGAGTAAACGCTTCCGCCAAGGGTTGATATTTTGATCCGCATTAGATCGTTTTCCATGGTAACAAAAGCCCGCTCTCCCACACTCGATTCGGCAAATGCCCCAAGCCGGGCCTTCTGATCAATAGATACGAGAGAATCCTCATTGGCTTTATTGGCCCTGGCCAATTCCTGAGCCTCCCTAAATTTCTGATCCTGCTCAGCCCTAACCAGCGCCAGCGAATCGCTCCTTCGCTTTGCAGCTTCAATCTCTTCCTTCGAAGGACGGTTTAAATAGCTAAATCCGATGAGAACTCCCAAAATAAGAATGAATCCAATAACAGTTTTCCTGTCCATTATGTAACTTTTAAATTGGTATTGATAGAATTACAAAGGCGTAACCCTTTAAGACTTGCAAAGATAGTAAAGTATATAAAAATGTACAGTTGGTTTTGAAGTTTCTGCAATTGAATAATACATCATAAGGATTTTAAAAAGTATAGCATAGCTTATTGCCAACCGATAACGGAGATGCGAAGAATGACCCCTTATCCATTGAGGAAAAAATCATTGGCTCAACGTCGATTTCACAAAAGCAACAAATAATGGGTGCGGATTGAGTACAGTGCTTTTATACTCGGGGTGGTACTGAACACCAACAAACCACTTATGTTTTTCAATCTCAATAATTTCAATCAATCCAGTATCGGGATTTACGCCTGTTGCCAGCATTCCCGCTTTTTCAAAGCTGTCGAGGTACTCATCGTTAAATTCGTACCTATGGCGATGGCGCTCCTTAATTTCAGGCTTCCCATAGGCTTCATACGCTTTGGTTTTCTTTTTCAAAACGCAGCTGTATGAACCCAACCGCATAGTACCGCCTTTCTCGGTAATTCCCTTGTGACTTTCCATTAAATCGATAACCGGATGCGATGTGTGCCTTACCATTTCGGTGGAGTTAGCATCGGAATATCCCAAAACGTTTCGGGCAAATTCAATCACTGCACACTGCATCCCAAGGCCAATGCCAAAGAACGGAATATTATTCTCGCGGGCATACTTGGCCGCTAATATTTTTCCATCAATCCCCCTGTGACCAAAACCTGGAGCCACAAGTATCCCCTTCAGATGTCCCAGTTTCCCGTCGGGATCTGCCATGTCAATATCTTCGGAATGAATGGATTCCAAATTTACTTTACATTCATTGACGGCTCCGGCATGAATGAGCGCCTCAACAATAGACTTATAGGCATCGGGCAACTCCGTGTATTTACCAACTAATCCTATTGTTACAGTTTTCTTTGGATTTTTAAGTTTGGCCACAAACTGCTTCCAATTGGTTAAATCGGGTTTTGTCCCTTCGGATAGATTCAGTTTATGCAATACCGTTATATCTAACTTCTCCTTGAGCATGAGCAATGGCACCTCGTAAATGGTTGAAACATCAATGGACTCGATGACTGAATCCATGCTCACGTTGCAAAACAATGAAACTTTCCTTCGAATATCATCGCTCAAAGAATGTTCTGTTCTAAGCACCAACACATCGGGTTGAATCCCGTTTTCGAGTAATATCTTAACAGAATGTTGAGTGGGCTTGGTTTTCAGCTCGCCGGAGGATGCCAGATAAGGAACCAAAGTAAGATGTATAAATGCCGTATTGGATGCGCCTAACTCCCATTTCAACTGCCTAACCGCTTCAATGTATGGCAGTGATTCGATATCGCCCACCGTTCCTCCAATTTCGGTAATCACCACGTCAAATTTGTCCTTTGAGCCTACCAGCTTAATCCGCCGCTTTATCTCGTCGGTAACATGGGGTATCACCTGTACCGTTTTCCCAAGGTATTCCCCCTTCCTCTCCTTGTTAATGACAAACTGATATATTTTTCCGGTGGTAACATTATTGGCCTGAGTGGTATAGGTATTTAAAAACCGTTCGTAATGGCCGAGATCAAGATCGGTTTCGGCTCCATCCTCTGTTACAAAGCACTCGCCATGTTCATAGGGGTTTAACGTGCCGGGGTCAACATTAATATAAGGATCGAGTTTTTGTATGGTGACCTTGTAGCCTCTGCTTTGCAAAAGCATGGCCAACGACGACGAGATAATCCCCTTACCCAGCGAGGAGGTTACCCCCCCGGTAACAAAAATATACTTGGTGTGTTGAGGCATACTATTTAGGAAAAAAGGTTTTTTTATGCTTGATCAATGCTGTCAATCATCCGTATCTTTTCCTCAATCACCTTCAGCTCTTTGCGTGCCTTTTCAATCTTATTCTCTACCTCTTTTATCAGCTGCTCGGCTTTTTTCGATTTGGTGAAAAAACCAATGTTATTCTCCCAAAGCACTATGTCATTTTCCAGCTGTTTCATCTGATTGAAAAGCCTTTCGCGCTCAAACCTAATTTTATTCTCCTGCCTCGGATTACCTTGAATGGTATCGATTTTGGTTTTAAACTTAAGGATATTCTTTCGGGCGTCATCAATTTTTAGCCCTTCGAAATGCTTATTGATAGCCTCGCGGTAACTTTTTTGGAGTTCATCCTTTTTCTTCAAGGGAACAAATCCAATCTCAGCCCAGCGGCGCTGGAAATCTTTCAGTGCCTTCAAATTCTCCTCCACATCCTCAGAAAGTTTGTACTGTTGAATCTCTTCCACCAGGCTCTCTTTCGCCTTAAGGTTTACAACATATTGATTATCAACTCGCGAGAAGTGTTTCGATTTGTTTTCGAAGAACCAGTCGCAGGCAGCTCTGAACCTTCTCCAAACCTCTTCGCTGTGTTTCCGCGGCACAGGACCAATCTCTTTCCAGCGTTTTTGTAAGTTAATCAGCTCATCAGAAGTTTTTTTCCACTCCGTACTCTCTTTAAGAGCCTCTGCCTGCATGCAGAGTTCGGTTTTCAACTGTAGGTTGCTCAGTTGCTCCTCCTTTGAATCTTTGTAAAACTCGCGTTTGTTATTGAAAAACTGATCGCATGCCGTACGGAATCTATCGTATATTTTATTGTTGTCTTTCTTGGGAGCAAATCCGATAGTCTTCCACACCTGCTGTAGCTCGATCATCTCATTGGTGTACTTGTTCCACTCTTTGGCAGAATTAATGACTTTTGCAGCCAGTTCCTCGGCTTTCTCGCATAGCACAAGTTTGGCCTCTAGGTTGACCTTTTGATTCTCCCGTAGCGATTCAAAGTGCTCCTGGTGTTTCTTGTTGATGGTAGAGGTAACGCCTTTAAACCTTTCCCATATCTCGGTTCTATTTTCTCCGGGAACAGGGCCAATCTCTCTCCACTGGTTATGTAGTTTCTGCAGTTTCTTAAAGGCTACAATTACCGATGGTTCAAGGAGCAATTCCTCTGCTTTTTCGCACAGCAAGATCTTTTCGTCAAGGTTACGTTTCAAATCAAGATCACGTAATTCCTTGTTAATCTTTACATAATCGTAAAATGCCTGAACGTGATGATGGTAAGTTTCCCACAGATCGTTAAGATTGGCTTGTGGTACAGGTCCAATTTCGCGCCACTTCCTTTGCAGCTCTCTGAAATCCTGAAAAGTTTGATTGACAGATTCATTACGATTAACCAAATCCTTAATCTGTTCAATGATATTCTGCTTCTCTTCAAGATTTTTAACCTTCTGCACCTCCAAGTCTCTGTTATACTGCGACTTTAACTCGCGATACTGTTTTAGCAGTTCTTTTATCTGGGGTTCCATTGGGTCTTCAGGGGCTTCGAATTCTACTATGTCACCGCCCGCTTCAACCCATTCCTTACGTTTCTTTTCAAAATCGGCCTTGTGTTTTTTATAAAAATTTATCTTAATGCTCTCAACATCCGCCCTTATTTTCTGGATTGGACTTGATGTAAGCAGCTGTGATAATCTATCTACCAGTTCCTCACGCGATAAAAGGGAATAATCAACCAGTTCTTTTTCTCCAGTCTCCTCTATATCTTCATCCTCAGCATCGTCCTCCTCCGCATCATCCAATTCGGATATTTCTTCCAAAACGTTATCCATTGGACCAGGATCCACTTCTTCTGTTTGCTGGACTTCGCCCGTTAACTCTGCCTCTTTCACACTTACGGTTTCGCTATCAACCTGCTCGGTCTTTATAGCGGTACTATCAGTTGTTGCCTCTTCCAAAGGTTTTTCATCCTCTGTTTTTGTCTTGGCCTTCGTTTTTTTAACCTTAGCAGCAGGGGCCTTTTCTTTGGATTTAGGTTCAGCCTTAGCAGTTGCCTTTTTGGTTGAGCTGGCAGTTTTCGTAGTGGTTTTCCTGGTTGAACTTGTAGCCTTTTTGGTAACTTTCTGCTTCTTAGTGCCTTCAGCATCAGGCGAGAGAGGCTGGTCTGCAATTGGTTCAGTCTTTTCCACATTATCTTCGGCATTGCCGAACAGATCGTTTACGATCGGATCCTTCTGGTTGTCGATTTCCATGAGATAGAGTATTATCTTCCTTACATTTCAGTCAATGAACCAGCGAAAGCCGGTTCGTTTTCAGCCCACGAAAATAAGGAATATGTGCTAATACTCAAAGATTTTTATGAAAAAACCTTTTTCTCAAGAAAAAGAAATCAATGCATGGCATCAATAAAAACACCCACAGGCCGGTTTAATACCAATCTGCCTGTGGGTGACCCATGAAAACAAACAACCTGTCTATCTGATATTTGCTCAATTAATTAACGCTAATGCTTCTGGGTGGTTTTTCTATGGCTTCTTCCCTTTTGGGAAGAGTAATGGTTAGAATGCCATCCTTGCTTGAAGCACCAATTTTTGTCGAATCGATGGCTTTGCCAATATTGAATGATCGTTGGAATTCGCCCACACCAAATTCACAGCGTATGGCTTTTGTCCCGTCTTCACTCTTAACCTCGGGGTTTGCCGAAATGGTCAGCACGTCTTTCTCCACATTAATGGAAAAATCTTTCTTGGTGTACCCGGGGGCTGCAAGTTCAATCCTGAACTGTTTGGGCTCTTCGTAAATATTTACTGCCGGAGTGTTTGCACACTCTTCAGCATACCTGTTAAACGCTCTGGAAAAGCTGTTAACAAAATCGCGATATTCATCACTTCCTGTGTATGGATTCGCAGCGACTGAACGCTTTGGGATTAATAGTGTCATATTTCAAAAATTTTATTGGTTTGCTATTTAGATTCATTTTAAACAATGTCCATAAAAAACATTCCAAAACTTAAAATGGGTCAAAATGACACAGTGATATTAAAATTTATGCCTTTTTGTCAACGCATTGAAACATTTAAAAAATTTTAAAAGCATTTCTCTGCCATCCATACTCTTTAAGCAAAAAACGTGTTGCCATACTTAATCGAATCTGCTCCCTATGTACAATAATATTGTAGCTTTGCGTTTCATATTAAGTATGCATAATTCGGTTTTAAAATACTTACGTAAAGTACGGATTGCCCTTTTTTCATGCTGTCAGGTATTTCCGCTGTTAATTCTGTTGTCTTTACTCCTGGCCATGTACAAGCCCTGTCCGGCCCAAAACAGGATTACAGTGGAAGGGACTGTTGTTAACGATAAAAACTCTCCCATTCCATTCGCCAACGTTACCATCAAAGGGACTGATCATGGGGTGCCCTGCAATGCCGAAGGGCATTACAGAGTATATGCCGCTCCATCCGATTCATTGGTTTTGGTATTCTCAGCCATTGGCTACACACCAACCGAATATACGCTAAAAATTACAGGGGCTTTGAAGTATTCGGCCAATGTAACACTGCAAACAGCCGTTAGCCATTTGGAAGAAGTGGCGGTACTGTCCACTCAAAGGCATTTTGGGAGCATCGAAAGGATCAGCCCAAAAGATATACAGTTTATCCCCGATGTATCGGGCAGCTTCGAATCGATATTGAAAACCTTACCCGGTGTATCGTCATCCAATGAGATGAGTTCGCAATACTCGGTTCGGGGAGGCAATTTCGATGAGAACCTCGTGTACGTTAATGACGTGGAGATTTACCGGTCATTCCTTATCCGCTCGGGGCAACAGGAGGGACTCAGCTTCATCAACTCCGACATGGTGGAGGGCATTGATTTCTCGGCCGGGGGTTTTAGCGCCGAATACGGCGATAAAATGTCGTCGGTTTTAAGCATTAAATACCGCCAGCCTTTTAAAAACGCTGCAAGAGCCGATGTCAGCCTGCTGGGGTTCAATGGATTAGTCGAAGGTGTAGGGAAAAATGGAAAATTTACCCACATAACGGGTGTTAGGTACAAAACCTCGCAGTACATGCTTTCCTCGCTGGATGTAGGCGGTGAGTACAATCCTTCATTTATCGACTTTCAGTCGAACCTCACATGGCGATTTTCCTCCTCATTCCTACTGAGCTTTTTGGGCAACTATTCATCAAACAAGTATCAGTTTATTCCCACGGTTCGCGAAACGCGATTCGGGAGTTTCACCAACGCCTTGCAACTTAAAGTTTTCTACGAAGGGCAAGAGGTCAACCATTTCGAAACAGCACAGGGTGCCCTTTCGGCCGATTTCCGGCCATCAGACGATGTGCTGCTTAAGCTGATTGCATCAAGTTTCAGGGCGCGCGAAGCCGAAACCTTTGATGTCATTGGCCAGTATCTCCTCAACGAGCTTGATAACTCCCTGGGATCATCTACCTACGGCGACAGCAGTATCAATGTGGGGATAGGCGGATTCATTAACCATGCCCGAAATTACTTGGATGCCAATTTCTATCGTATCGAACACCTGGGAACCTATTCATTGGATGGAAACACATTGCGTTGGGGGCTAAGACATCAAATGGAGGAAATAAGGGATAGAATTAACGAGTGGGATTTGATCGACTCCTCCGGATACTCAGTGCCGTACAATGGCAACGATTTAATATTAGCTTACCATCTGCGGTCGTCCAACAATATATTCAGCCATCGCCTGTCGGGTTTCGTTCAGGATGTTTACAAGTTTTCAGTAAACAAGTGGGAAATAACAGCCAATGCCGGTATCAGGCTATTACACTGGAGTTTCAATAATGAAACCAATATCAGTCCCCGTGCGTCCATTATGCTAAAACCTAACTGGAAACGCAACATTGCTTTTCACCTCTCGGGCGGATCGTACCATCAACCCCCCATGTATAAAGAGTTAAGATATCCCGATGGGAGTATCAACCCCAACATTAAATCGCAAAAATCGATACATACAGTACTGGGTATGGAATACCAATTCATGGCATGGGAAAGGCCTTTCCGCTTTCAAACCGAGGTATACTATAAATATTTCAGCGACCTTATTCCCTATAAAATTGATAACGTCCGAATACTATATGTTGGCGAAAATCTTGCCAAGGGATATGCCCAGGGCATTGATTTTAAAGTAAACGGGGAGTTTGTCAAAGGATCAGAGTCGTGGGCCAGCCTATCGTTAATGCAAACCTACGAGGATGTGGAAAACGATTCGTATGTTGACCGTAACGGTGTAACGCATTATCCTGGTTATTACCCACGGCCTACCGATCAGCGGGTGAGCATTGGTCTTTTCTTTCAGGATTACATTCCCGGAAATCCTACCTTTCGTGTACACTTAAGCGGTTTTTTTGGCACAGGGCTCCCATTTAGCCCGCCCAACTCAACGCGTTACGATGTGTATGCCCGTATGCCAGCGTATAAAAGGGTAGATATAGGATTTACGAAAGTGCTAAGGGACAATAACGGCAACGGAGGGACACTCCATAGGAAGTATCCTTGGCTCAAAAGCCTTTGGATAGGTGCTGAAGTGTTTAACCTATTCGACTTTAAGAATACTATCTCGTACCTATGGGTGCAAACCGTATCGAACCAAAGCAACCAGTCGGGACAATACGCTGTACCCAACTATCTCACCTCGAGAAGGGTAAATATCAAAATTTCCGCAAACTTTTAGCAATAATAGTGCTATTGGGATTGCCGCCAACAACTTCAATGGTTTTCCCATTTTTTCTTCCTATAAAAGGCGTAACTATTATAAAATCCATTTATTTATGATATATTGCGGAAATTTAATTCCGATCGCCACGCTCACTTGATTTTTAACCGTAACTGTATGCAATTGAACTATATTCAAAGGGGTTGCTTCAAATGGCCTATTGATGTTTCAATTCTATCGGTAAAAACAGTTTCTCTCACAGGCAGTACACTGCTTTGGCTGGTTATAATTACTCTCGGTTTAGCCTTTACAGGTTCGTTGCTAATCATTCTGCTGTTGAAGCGAAGGTATCAGCGAAAGATTACTGAGTTAGAACATAGGTTCCTTCTTGTTCAGATGGATCCTCACTTTGTATTCAATTCGCTGACGGCAATTCAAAACTACATCTTCAAAAACGATCCCTATCAAGCCACCCGATACTTTTCGAGTTTTTCAAAGCTGGTCAGATTGATTCTTGAAAATTCGCAAAAAGATTTTACAGCCATCGCTCACGAGGTGGAAACATTAACACTTTATTTAGAATTACAAAAGTTGCGGTTTGGTGATAAGTTTGAGTTCTCCATAACAGTAGATCCCGATATTGATGCTGAGCACCATACCATACCCCCAATGCTTGCCCAGCCGTTCATCGAGAATGCCATTGAGCGCGGAACAGTCCATATGGGCAAAAGGGGATTTATCATTATCAGATTCAACCTGAGTGGATCAAACATCCTCTTTGAGGTGGAAGATAATGTCGGGGAGTACCCAACATCAAATGCCCATCAGCTAAAGTTGAAAAAAGAGTTTGAGGCTCATGCCTATAGGATATCCAAAGATAGGCTTCTGAATTTGGGGAAAATTTTCCATCGGAAATATAAGGTGGAAATCAAGGATTTAGCGCAGGTTGCGGATAAGGGCAGACAGGGCACGCTCATCAGATTTACCTTACCCATACATTAAACTAAAGATTCAACAATTATGACAACCGCAGTTATTATTGATGATGAAGCACCGGCACGGGATGCCCTCAACAGTATGCTGCAGCATTTTTGTCCAAATGTTAAGGTAACTGGACAGGCACATAATGTTGAGTCAGGCTACAGCCTGATATTATCGCAAAAGCCCGAGGTTGTCTTTTTGGACATTCAAATGTCCGATGGGACGGGCTTCGATTTGCTGAACAAATTCAGCTCCATCGATTTTAAGTTTATCATCGTCACTGCCTACCAAGAGTTTGCCATACAGGCATTCCGTTTTAGCGCCATAGATTTTCTCCTCAAGCCCATAGACCCCAACGAGCTGATTATGGCAGTAGAGAAATTGAACGAAACCATTCGCGAGGAGGAGATTAACCAGAAATTCCAGGCCCTTATCGAAAATATCCAATCCGAAGCAAAAGCCCCTCAGAAGATCATACTCAAAACATTTGAATCGGTACTGGTTGTAAACAGGGAAGAAATAGTACGTTGCGAATCGCACAACAACTACACCATGTTTTACTTTGCTCACAAGCCCAAGGTTTTGGTTTCCACAACATTGAAAGAATTCGACGACATGCTCTCCTCCTCAGGTTTTTTCAGAACCCATCAATCGCATTTGGTAAACCTAAGCTACGTACAAAACTACCGGCGTTTTCCCGAGAGCGTTGTTATACTGCTGGATGGAACTACTATTCCGGTTTCGGTCAGGAAAAGAGAATTATTGACGACTTTGCTAAAAAAATTTCACAAGAAGAGTTAGTGAAATTTGAGGCAATTAAGCTATACTATTCCACTAAACAATATGATAAAATATGTGAATATTAAGATATTTCTTGAATATTAATATTCGTAACTTGTCAAAAACAAAAGGCTTTTGGCAGGTATGAGATTTGCTAAATACGTAGTATTATTTTTTGCCTGTATCGCAGGAAATTATATAGGTTTTTCCCATGATGATGTAACTTCTCCACAGATTGATAATAACCTTATTGACTCGCTAAATAACCTTGCCTATACTCATCGCAGGAGTAATCCAAAACTTTCCCTTGAGCATGCCATAGAAGCCTACGAACTATCCAGTAAAACAAATTATATACAAGGGCTTGCCAATGCCATCCACCATAAAGGAACAGCATTAGCAGTTTTGGGAAGGTATGAATTAGCGCTGATTGATCTACTTGAAGCTTCAAAAATCAGGGAACAGATTGGCGATAATTCCGGCCTAGTTGCAACGTATAACAACATCGGACACGTCCAATCGGAGATGGGGTACAGCGACGAAGCATTGCATTACTTTGAGAAATCGCTTAAATGCAGCAAAGAATTATCTCCTATCCCTGATATCGGGGTTACGTTAAATAACATCGGCTGGGTATATTTTCGTAAAAACAAGCTGGATCTGGCATTAACCTACTTTTACCAGGCATTGTCAGCCAATGAGTCAACTAACGATATTAGAGGTATTGGAGCCAGCAAGGGCAATATAGGCACCATATACAGGCATATGGGAGATTTCAAAAAGGGATTGGGATACCATTATCAAGCCCTCGATAACGCGCAGCAATTCGATGATAAATACTGGGAAATTATAACCCTTAGGGAGATTTCAAAAGATTACCACTCAGCCAACCAATTAGAGAAATCCATTGAATTTGCTAGCAGGAGTCTTGAGTTGGCAAGGGCACTGGGCTTTCATGTCGAAGAAAGGAATACGTTGGCCTGACTGGCGTCTATCCACGAGACCAACCATCACTTTAAAAATGCCGCACGGTTTTACAGAATGGTTAACCATCTCAGCGATAGCCTCTTTAGATTAGAGAGGGCTGAAATACAGAGCCAATTTTTCACTGTTTATGAATTTCAAGCTCAGGTTAAAGAGAATCAACTATTACAAATGGAGCAGGAGATTAACTCGAAGATAATCAGGAATCAGAAATATTTTCTATTCCTCTCTTTTGCTTTA
>Ga0208460_10000507_pt1 | contig 26615 bp, 21 predicted proteins | sample AD_STIC10_MetaG_FD_184436 | JGI IMG/M metagenome (GOLD analysis project Ga0208460, IMG submission 184436) | Active sludge microbial communities of municipal wastewater-treating anaerobic digesters from USA - AD_STIC10_MetaG (SPAdes) (version 2) | ecosystem: Engineered > Bioreactor > Anaerobic >... | reverse complement strand
GCACGTTGGGCATATAACTGGACTTTAGCAAGACAACAAGAAAATTATAAAAATGGTGGTAAATAATAATGATACCTGATAAAAATGAATTAATTAATCTAATTCAACAAAATATGACTAGAGAAGAAATAGGTAAATTGTATAAAAAATCTCCATCAACGGTATCTGTTTGGTTTAAAAAATATAATTTAAAATCACGTTTAATTGGTGGTGCAAGAAATGTAAAAGACTTAATAGGGAAAAAGTTCTGTAAATTAATTGTAATTGATTTATTTCAAATAGGAACACATGGAAAAGAATATATATGTAAATGTGATTGTGGAAATACAACAATTCAAAGAGGAGCTTCTCTAACAAGTGGTTCTGTTGTGTCTTGTGGGTGTAATAGAACAGAAAAAGCAAAGATATCAGGAGCTTCAAATCTTAAAGAATATTATGCTAAAACATATGATAGAGAGAAGTATATTAATTTAGCTAAATCACATATAAATGAAAAACATAATTATTTGACAATAACAGATATTGAATATGATTATAATAATAAATCTTACAAATACGTTTGTAAATGCGATTGTGGAAACACAACAATTCAAATTTATTCAGATTTAAAATCTGGGAAAGTCAAATCATGCGGTTGCTATCAAAAAGAACAGATTAGTATAATTGGGTCAAATATAGGTCTGAATAATTATAAAAATAATTATAATTGGTATTTTATAAAAAATAATAAAAAATTTAATTGTAGAAGTGGTTTTGAAGTTTTTTATGCAAATTATTTAATAATAAATAATATAAATTTTGAATATGAGAGCAAGTGTTTCGTTTTAGACAAAGGTAAAAGGTATACGCCTGATTTCTATTTGATTGATGAAGATAAGTATATAGAAATTAAAGGCAGTTTTAAAGTAAATAAGTCACATCAAAGAGAAAATATTGAAATCTTTAAAAAGTATTATAAATTGGATATATTATATTGGAACGACATTGTTCAACAATGTAATTTACCCTTAAAGTCCTACAGTTCATATTTGCAAAGAGCAAGAAAATTAGGCATAAAAGAAGAAGATTATTTAGCAACATATAAAATAGAAAGGAGGAGTTACTGAAACTTAAATTCCTAAACGTAAGAGGTATGATGAAGAATAAGTTTTCAGTAACGGAGAAAATATATGAAACTAGACTTTAATCTAACACAAAAAGAAAGAATAGAATTTGTTAGAAATTTTAAAAACCCAACTAATGAACAGAAAGAAATTTTGGCAAATTATATATTGTGGGCAGAACCACAAAAAAACTTTTATATTACAGAAGAAAAGATACTAAAAAAACAAAAGCAATACGGCGTAATTTATTTAGAAGAACATAATATGGATATATTTAAAAAAATAACTTCTAAAGCAACAAGAATTCGTAATAAACCAATAGATTATGAAAAAGAGGCAACAAAACCTATAAAAGAATTATTAAAAACAATTATACATTTAGAAAATAGTGAATTGGATAGAGATAAAAGAAAATTATTAAGTGATTTATATAAAGAACAATATTATATATTGGATAATCAAAGAAATACTATAAATAGTAGATATGATGTGCAAGCAAAAAACTTTCATGATATTATTATATCTGAAGTAGATGATTTTGGGTTAGAGGTATATCCAAGTATGTACACACCTGCATTTAAAACCTTTGATATTCTTATAGGTGAAAAAACCGATAAAATGATAGACTTAACAAACATTGCACATTTAAGTGAATTGTATAAAAATTGGCATGAATATCCTATGTTGCATGAAACATTAGAATTTTTTGAAGGTCTATTGTATCTATCAAAAAAGAAACAATTGGTTTTAAAAACAAGGAAAACGGGAATGCCGCAAATTTCTGCTGCTAAATATATAGAAAGAGAATTAGGTTCTTCAATAAACCCAAATTATTTATCAACTATTCTATATAAACAAATACTTCCTGCATTTGCAGAAAAAGTTCAAGATTTTATTAATTCACAAGGTGATGAACTTTTCCAATGTGTTGAATGTGGCAAAAAATTGCCCGATAATTCTAAATTCTATCATTATTCAAATGGCAAAAGAAAAAGAAAAAAATGTAAAAAATGTTATTTAGGAGGTTAATATATGAAGAAAAAATGTACTTATTGCAAAAAGGAAAAAACACTAGACGTTTTTATAGATACCGAAAATATATTTTTTGTAGACAAAAAATTTCCCATATGTTTAGAGTGTTTAAACGATTTCTTTACTCAAAAAGTACCAAGTGGCAAAGAGTGGGATACCTTTAATAAATTTTGTCAAACTATAGATATATATTTTGACCCACAACTTTACCAAGAACTTAGAGATATAGATGCTGAAAATGCACTTATATTATATATGAAGAAAGCACCAAAAGCTGATACCGTTGATTGGAATACACTAAACAAAGCATATTTAAAATTAGTTACACTTGGCGAAATTCATCAAGTACATCCTGTATTAGAAGAGGGCGAATTATTAAGACTTAAAGACGCTTGGGGTGAAGAATATTTACAAGAAGAATGTTTAGAATTAGAAAAAATGCTAAAATCTTGGCGACAAACTCAAGCAATATCCAATCATAATCAATTAGAAGATACAAAAAGATTATGTAAGATTGCTTTACAAATGGATAAAAAGGTTCGAGCAGGTGAGGATATTGATAAAGTGCTAAAAACATATGTAGCATTAAAAGATAGTTTAGGTTTTTCCAACAAATCAAAAGGAAACTCTGATAGTATTGAGACAGTTGGCGAAATGTTTAGTTATTTAGAAAAATCAGGTTGGTTAAATACCTATTATCAAGGCGAAGAAAATGATGAATTAGATAAAACGATATTAGAAATGCAAGCTTGGACAAAAAGGGTTGTAATTGACAATTCTGAAATTGGCGATCAACTCGAAGCAACATTAAAACAAGTTGTAACACTATTAAATAAATCGAATAAATATGAGGAATTACCATCTGATGAAGATATTGATGAGGCAATGGAACAAGAGGATAAAGAGCTGGTAAACTTCTTTAACGAAGGTGAAATAAGCGATGATTGATTATAAAAGAATATTGGCAAAAGATACTTCATTAACTTGTGCAAAAAAGAATGGTGTTGTTTTTGAAAAAGGCTACTCTATTGATAAAGAATGGTTAGAAAGAAATATAGAAAAGGTGCAGAAAGTATGTCGCACCTTTTCTGCTTATCCAGATATATTTTTAGATGTAATAAAGCCGTCCGACTCAGAATTTAACCTATATCCATACCAAAGAATGGTATTAAGAGGCTCTGTAAGATATAGATATGTTTACATAACAGCACCTCGTGCTTTTAGTAAATCGTTTTTAATGATATTGGGATTTTTAACCTTATGTATATTCTGTCCTGGCATTAAGCTTTCAATAATAGCACCTGGGAAGGAGCAAGCAACACAATTAACAAAAGATAAATTTAATGAAATATTCGGATTATTTCCACTACTAAAGAAAGAATTAGTAGGCGGAGATTTTTTTTCAGGTAAGGATTACATCAATGCTATATTAGAAAACGGCTCAACTTTAGAAGTGGTTGCCGCTCTCGACTCTACTCGTGGACGTAGAAAACATGGTGGAATTATAGATGAGGTTAGAGACCATGATGGTGACAAATTAAATAACATAATTTTGCCACTTTTTAATGTAAGTAGAAGAACACTACTTGGTAAATTAAATCCTTATGAAAAAAAGCAAAGAATTATATATATAACATCTGCAGGTGATAAATTTTCATTTGCATATGATAAAATGATAGAAACACTTATACAATCTATTATATCGCCACAAGATGCTTGGGTATTTGGATGTAGTTACAAAGTGCCACTTATGCACAACCTTTTAGATGAAAATTATCTAAACCAGATTAAAACATCAACTACTTACTCTGCTGAGTCTTTTGCCAAAGAATATTTAGGTAGATGGTTGGCAGGTGGAAGTGATAGCTGGTTTGATGGTGAGCTATTAAACAAAAGAAGAATAGTTAAAATGGCTGAACACTACTATCATCAATCACAAAATAAAAGGGCGTTTTATCTAATATCGGTTGACGTTGCAAAATATAGCTGTCAAACAGTAGCCTCAGTTTTTAAGGTATTACCGAAAGACGGCAAATATTATAGTAAGTTAGTAAATATAAAAATATTGGGCTTAACTGAAGATAGAAAGCATTTTGAAAAACAAGCAATAGACTTAAAAAAGATGATAGCTGATTATAGAGTAAAAGAAATTGTTATAGATGGAAATGGTATAGGTGACGGACTTATAGATTTTATGATAATAGAAAATTCTGAAGATGGTGTTATTTATCCAGCATATGGCGTAAAAAATGACACAAAAGGACATTACAAAACAGCTAACAAATATGCAGGGGAAAAAATTATTTATAATATAAAAGGTAATGACGAACTAAATTCAAAAATTTATTCTAATGCTCTATCAAGAATACAAAGCGGACAAGTAGCTTTTTTAATTAGTGAGACTTTAGAAAAAGCTAGAATACAAAATTCTTCTTCATATAAAAAGATAGAGAAAAGAATAGAACATCTTTTACCTTATGAATTAACGACAAGACTATTTGCCGAAATGTTGAACCTAAAACTTTCGCCAAGAACAAGAGCAACCAATCTTATTGTGCTAGAACAAAAAAGTAAGTCAACATTGAAAGATAAATTTTCGTCAGCATCTTACGGATTGTGGCGAATAAAAGAACTAGAAGATGAATATTTGAACAATTTGAAAAAGAGCAGAAATTCTGCACGAAATCTTATATTTGTTGATTGATAAACGTACTTTATATATAAGGGGTGATAAAAACAATGAACACTAACTATGAAAAATTTAGCAAAGAGCTAAGTGGCTTTCTATCTGGAATGGAAAATGCTGTTATTTCAACATATGGAAATGAACGATATGCACCAGAAGAAACGTATGAATATACAAAAGAAGAAATTATTAGAATTATCAAAGAAGGCGATAGTTTAGAAAGAAGTAAATTATCACTCACTTTTTATAGAGTAAATGGATTGTATAGTGCATTAATACATCATTATTCAAACTTTTTACTTTATTTGTATGTTTTAAGTGTTAAGCCTAGTGCCAAAAAAATGCCTTTCAGTAAGTATGAAAAAGAGTATTATCAAGCATTAAATTATTTAGAAGATAGCGATATGTATAATCTCTCTATGAAGATATTTAATGAAGTACTAGTAAAAGGCGGCTATTATGTATTGGCAACAAAAACAAACACATCCGTTGTATTACAAGACTTACCTTTTGAATATTGTCGTTGCCGTTTCTTAGATTTAAATGGTTATGATGTGGTAGAACTTAATTTAGAATACTTCAATTCGGTGAGAAACCAAATTGATAGAGAACTCTTATTAAATACATACCCTAAAGAGATAGTAAAAGAATATAATAAATATGTAAGAGGCAAAAGAGATAGATGGTTACCACTATCTACAAAATACGCTTTTTATTTAAATATATTTGAAGAAAAGCCTTTCTTTCTTAATACACTCTTATCTTTGATAGGTATTGAGAAAAAGAAAGAATATCAAGACCAATTTGATAAAAAACAATTAGGAACTCTAATAACATTAGAGCCTGAATTGTTAAAAGATGGTGATTTTGCTATTGAGCCAAATGAAATGAAAGCATTGCACAAAGGGGCAGTAGCCAATGTAGGAAAACCACTTGATGCAAAAATACTATCCACTTATGCAAAAGTAAATGTACACAAATTGGCAAATGATAATTCTGCAAAAATAACAAATGAAGATATTTTAGATAGTTTTTACGCCGATGCTGGAATATCTTATAAATTGTTTAATGCAGATACAGATAAGACAGCTGAGTTTATTTTACAGAAAGATTTAGCCTTTTGTGTTAAATTTGGCGAAAAAATTGCCAAATTCTTTGAAAGAATACTCTTGTTATTGTTAAATACTAAGAAAGTAGAATTTTCAGTAAATATTCTTCCTGTTGCACAGTTTAACAAAGAGGAAGAATTTAAAAAATCAAAAGAATTGTTGGCATTTGGCTATAGCTTTTTAATTCCACATATTTTGGCAGGTGGAAAGCAAAGCAATCTATTATCATTAAAACAATTAGAAAATGATGGTCTTGATTTAGACAGTGTGTTAAAACCACTAATGTCATCTTATACAACAAGTGGCAAAAATTTACCACAAGATAAAGAAAAAGTTAAAGAGGAGGAAAAGCCAGTTGAACAAGAAGAAAATCAATTATAATTTACCTATAGAATTTTCTAAAAATTTAGAAAAGGTAAGTTCTAATTTAAGCAAGTGCCGAGCAAGAATTTGTTATGGCGACAGAAATCGTAACTATACCTGTTTTGAGGATGTTTTGCCTCAAATGGAAAAAAGTTTAATATATACTCCAATTAAGGCAATTTGGTCAGATGAAAAAAGAGATTTTGAGGGTCATGGCTGGAACTCAACTCAAGGGCGAATTTATGGTATTGTGCCCGCAGACCAAACTATCACATATGAAGAAAATTCAGATGAGGATGGTACAATAAAAAAATATATGGCTTGTGATGTATACTTATACACAGGTTTATATACAGAGGCAGGCTATATAGCTGGCAAAGGCTTGTCTTTAGAACTTAATCCAAAAACTGCAAAAGGTAAATGGATTGAGGATGAAAATGGTGATAGCTATTTTAAATTTAGCCAAGCAGAATTTCAAGCACTACAGGTTTTAGGTAATGAAGTAGAACCTTGCTTTGGCGGGGCGGCGTTCTATGAGTTCTTAATGACACAAAAAAAGGAGGATAATGATAAAATGGAAATTAAAAAGATTGCCGAAAATCTTTATGAATTAGTTGATGGCGAAGTAAAAACTTTGTTATATACTGTTACAAAAGAAGAGGCAGACAAATTGGGTGTGGCTACTGTAAGTTCAGTTTATGAACAAATGGACGAACTACAAGCAAAATATTCAACTTTAGAAACAGAAAAAGCTGAAGTAGCAGAAAAATATTCCACATTAGAAACTGAAAAAGTAGAAATAGAAACTAAATTTTCAGCACTTGAGGCAGAAAAAACTGCTCTTGATGAAAAATATTCAATTTTAGAGACAGAAAAAGTAGAGATTGAAAACAAATATTCTACTTTACAAGTAGAAAAGGTAGAAATTGAAACTAAATTTTCAGCACTAGAGGCAGAAAGATTAGAAAAAGAAACCTTGGAAAAAAAATCACTAATTGAAAAATACTCTAAAATTATAGGTGAAGAAAAAGCCGTAGAATTAGAGGATATAAAGTCAAAAGTGACTCAATATTCAGTACAAGAAATTGAGAAAGAGTTGGCTTTCTTATACACTAAGTCAAATGAGGGGGTATTGTTTGAAGGTCAAAGAATATACTCACATGGTGGTTCTCATAAATATGAAAACCCAGATAAAACATTAGAATTAATTAAAAAAATAGGGGGTAAACAATAATGGCATTAAAAAGACTAACAATAGAAGGCTATGGCGTAGCTGAATGGAACAAAATTGCAGCTCCATTTACAGCTAAGATGGAATCTCAACTTCCATTAGACCCAGACGTTTTCAAAGCAAATGACTCAGATACTTCAGGTATATTTTGTGAAGTAGGACAATTCCTAGCATTAGACAAAACAAACATGGTGGCAACTGTTCCAACAACTGCTACTGACGCAGGTTATCTTCCAATAGGATATAACTTCTCAAGTGAAGTATTATATGACGAAAGAAAAAGAGGTTTAAAGAATTTCAAACAAACTTGTGAAGATTTCTTACCTAACATAGGTATACCAGAAGTTTCAGATGTTATAACAATAAACGCTGTATTATATGACGACACAGAGTTCGCTGAAGACTCACCTAAAACAGCTGAAGATGTATTTATTGAAGCTTTGGGGGATGTAGCAACTACTCCACTATATGGTATATTAACAAACGAATCCAAAGGTTTTCTAGTAATTACTGAAGGAGTTACTAATAATTTAGGTGGAATAGTTTACAGAGTTGTAGAAAAAACATCAATGCCAGATGGGTCTACTGGTATAAAATTGCAAGCCGTGAAGGCATAAGGAGGGGTATAATAATGAAATTAAAACAAGGAACAACTGAGTATCAAACACTAAAAGATTTAATGTTATACTCAGCTAAAAATGAAGTACCAACTAACTATACTGTAGAAGGTGTGGTATTAGAGGATGTAAATAAGACACTTGCCGCTGAAATAGCTAAATATACAAGTGACTACTATGATTTACAAGACAATAAAAATCTAATCTATCGTTTGATAGGTGAAACATTTGATATAGCAGTACCAAAAAGAGTATTACCTTATTTTGAAAATTTTGCTACAACTAAAGTAGTAAAAGCAAATGACAGAAAATACTTTAAAATAATCAAAGGAAAATTAAGAGCGAAACAATTCGTTACAGCAGTAGGTTTGTCAGGCAGATATGAAACATTCAGATTAGATACCGACGAATTTGAAGTAAAGACAACTGCTATCGGCGGTGCTTGTAGAGTTAACTTCGAGAGATGGGCAAATGGTGATGAAAGTCTATCAGATTACACTGAAGTTTTAATGGATGGTATTATTGATAGAATGCACGGTGAAGTACAAAAAGCACTTCAAACTGCTATTAAAGCTACAAATAGACCATCAGCTAATAAAATTTCAGGAACTGGGTTCTCAGCAGATAATATGTTGAAACTTTGTAATGTTGCAAAAAGCTATGGCGACTCAGCTGTAATTTATGCTACACCAGAATTTATCGCAGCAATGGGTCTTGATGAAGTTGTGAAAGACGTTTACTCACAAAAGCAAGTTGATGACTATGTAGCTACAGGAAAAATTAAATCATTTAGAGGTTTCCCAATTGTAGAAATACCTCAATCATTTATAGATGAAAATAATGAAGTTACTGTAGTAAATCCACAGTTTGCTTACATTTTCCCAATTGGCAAAACAAAGCCAGTTGCTTCAGTTATTGAAGGGAAAACAATTGTTAAAGAGTTCCAAGGACATGATAGTTCCACTGAGGTAGAAGCTTACTTACGTTTTGGCGTTTCTGTTCTAACAAACCATGACTGGTGTATATATCAAAATACTACCATTACAGACACATCTAAATAATTAAAATAAAATATATGAGGGGGTAACACCCCCTTGAGTTAAAAAAGGAGAATAAAAAATGGATAAAGTTTTTATAACCTCACAGGTAAGTGGAACAATTTTGTTAATAGACTCTGAGGCTAAGGTTAATAAAACCTTTAAAAAGAAAGGACAAAAACATTTTGTAACAGCAGACCAATGGGATATTATACAGTTTAATGAAGGGTTTAATTATATGTTAAATCAAGGAATGTTATATGTAGAAACGCCTGAGGCAAAGAATGATACTCCGATTGAGGAGTTTGAAAAAATTGACGAAAATTTTATAAAGCATTGTTTTTTAGAAATAACACCTTCTGCTTTTGAGGCAAAGGTAAAAAATTTCGGACAGGAAATCTTAGAAGAGTTCGTTCAATATGCTGTAACAAATAAAATAATGGACTATGAAAAAAGCTCTATATTAAAAAAATTATGTGGGCTAGATATTGGTTCAATTATTAGAAGTTTGGAGGAAGATAAATAATGAGACCTTTAGAAGACCTTTACAAGGCGTTTCTAAGGTTGATAGACACAGATGAGTGGGATGACCTCTCAACTGAAGATTTAGTAGAAGAAGCAATGTCCGATTGGTTTGATTTATACCAATCGGCACTTCTTTTATTTAAATTCCCAAATACAGGCTTAGAGACTGATGATGGCGAAAATTTCAGAAATGAAGTTAGTGATGCCGAAATAAATGTGCTAGCAGAATATATGAAATACGAGTTTCTTGATAGACTATGTACATCTTGGGAAAACACAAAAACAATGTATCATGAGAAAGACTTCTCAAGTGCCAATCTCTTGAAAAGTTTAAATGAAACAGTAAAAAGGGCGGAGAGAAAAGCTATATCGAAAGAAAAGGCTTTTTATAGAAAGTTAGAAATTCACTCCGATTGTACTGAAAATTAATGAAAGAAAAATTATATTATTTACTTTGTTTACGTGAAGAAAAAAAAGATTGGATAGATTTTTTAGATAACCTTCTAAAAGATTTATATTATATAGAAAAAAGCGGTAAACAAGTAAACAATTTTAAAAGAATTGCCTTTTTAAAATATCATAGCTACGGGCTATTTAGACAAGAAATTCTTAATCTTCTTGAAGAAGGTGATTTATAATGCCTTTTTATGATGATTACCTTAGAAGAACTAATAGAAATGGAAATACCATGCAGGAAAGAGTTTTAACACAAAAAGAAAGAGAATTTGAAAAACTCACATTGCCAAAATCAATTTATTTATCTACTATAGAAAGTGTTGATGGTGAAGAAGAAAGTGAACCTTGTATTCTACAGCCACATAAATATAATCAAGAAAAAGAAATTAATAATTTGATGGTAAAAAAGAGTTTTCCATTAAGTGTTGGAACTGAATTAACAGTAGTACAAAAAATTGATGATAGAGAAAAAACTTCTCAATTATTAATAACATTTCATGAAAATAATCTAACATACGGATATTTAAAATATGAAGGAATTTTATTAGATGATGAGTTTACTATATTGGATGCCTATGATGAAGAAGTTAGCACTTTTTATTGCAAGATATTTAATGCTTCAAATAAATTCTTTGCCGACAATTTTAGAGATATAAACGGAGCTGCTTTAAAATCGGCGACAAAAAATAGAATAAATCTTGTGTGTAAAGATAATGAGTATTTGAAAAAAGATTTATATGTAGAATTTGGGCAAATGGCATGGAGAATAGAAGGTATAGATAGATTGTCAATTCCTAATATTGCTTATGTATCACTAGAAGAAACTCTTAAAGTTTTAAAGGAAGATAAAAATAATAAAGAATTAGTTATAGATGATAATACTAATTACTGGTTAAATGGCTTGGATGGTGATATAAAATGATAACAGACTTAGGTAATGTTGGAAAAGATACTCAAACAATAGTAAAAACATTAATTGATAATGATAATTTATGTAAGCTATTGAAAAACACAGAACGTAATCCATTGGAACAAGCTAACCCAGATAAGAGTTCAATATTACATAAAAATATTCTAATAGTACCGAATGTGAATTCTACTGAAAATACAGAAAGTAGAATAGTTGTTTTGGTTGCAAGTGGAGATATAGAAAGAGCAATAACTGATTTAACATTAAAAATTTTTATATATACTCCATATAAAGAGTGGTTAATAACTGGCGAACAATTAAGACCATTTGCTATTATGTCAGAAATAAATAAATCAATTAATGATTTAAAATTAAATACATTGGGGCAATTAAAATGTACAAACTTTAGTGTTTCTTCTTTAGGGGATGAGGTTGGATGCTATAGTTTAACCTACGAGTTCCATGAATATAGCTAATCACTCACTTGATGATTTAAAAAATTTATTCTTTTTTGGCGAAAAAGTGGAAACACCATATTTTACTTTTTATCCCCCAACTATTAAAGATGTTTTAGATAGTGGACAAAGTGAATTTGCGAAATATGTAACAACGTTAATAGGAAAAAAAGATAAAATAAGTTTTTCTCTTTTGTTAGAGATGACACAGAGAAATGATACTCTATATGCAGAAGTAACAAAGAGTCTGGAGTTCTTTTTAAAAGAAAAACCTTTTTATTTGCCTGATGTTGGATTAATTGTATTGGGAAACCCTAAAGATAATAGGGTAATAAATGAAAATTTATTTTCTGTATTGCAAGAATATATAAATATTTATTTGCATTTGCCGCCAAAAGCAGAAATTCCAAAAGACGAGAAACCACATGAGAAAAAAATGCGTGAAGCAAGAGAGAAGGTTGAAGAAGCGAAAAGAAAAAAAGCTCAGAAAGATGATGACTCACTAGGTTACTCTTTATTGGATATGATATCAAGCGTATCTTTGGAAATGAGTATGCCGCCAAAATCATTATATGAATGCTCTTATTATTTTTTAACTGAACAATTTGAAAGAATAAGAAGAAAATTCAATAGTGAACTTTCATATCAACAACTGCTAGTAGGGGCTGACCCTAAAAAATTAGACTTAACAAATTGGTTCTATAGTAGAGCCAAAAAATAAGGAGGAAAATAATGAATATATTTGAAAAACATGGTATTAAAGAAGTATGTGACGTTCTATTTGAAAAGATAGATAAGGTAGAGGAAAAATATGACTCTCAACGTACTATATTTCTTTCAACGGTACTAAAGGCTGCTATTAAAAAGACAAAAGTTTATCCAATGACTGCGTTTGTTGGTTCTTCTGAAGCAGAAGGTTTTTACGCATTAGCAATCCCCAATGTAGATATTGCAGCAGCAGGAGCAGCAAGTGGTCTTTTTTCAACGAACATTGAAAATATGATTTTAGCAGATTTTGCTATTAGACAAAACTTATTTACAAGAACAGGTGATAGATACTCATTTAAACTAAACCCAACTGACGTATTGTTTGGAGATTTTTACTTTGATGATAATTACGCTTCAGCTCCTTATGGCTCTGAAAAAGTTTGTATTATAAAAATAAGAGGTTCTGTTTCATATGATACTGATGAAATAATGGCATTAATAGATCAAAATTTATCAAGCGTACCTTACTTAGCAAAAGGTTATGATATAACATATCAATCACCAACTGAACTTGTAAATACAGCATTTGAGGGTAATTATGACCCTACAAAATGGAAAAAAAGTGGTGGTGTAGGTTACACAGCAGCAAGCACATTATTTGAAGGAGTTGATACAGTTCTAAAAGCAGCTGTAGAATTAACAACATTAACAGATGTGGGTGTGGTAGATGGACAAGATAACTTAACACCAAAAGAAAATGCTAAAATTTATGTAATGCGTAATTTAAATAGTTCTGCTTTACTAACTGATACAGCGGGCGAATTTGGTATCACAATAGGCGGTACAAAGTATGTATATACAGATGATGCATTAAAAGGTATAGAATATATCGCTTTAGTAATCGTTGGAACAAAAGCTGGTATTTTTGAAGTACCTTACTACAGTACAACATCAGTAAATACAATAGGCTGGCTAGTTACTATTGCAGGCTTCTTAACTGATGCCGAATGTGCTGATTTAGCAGACAACCACATAATTCATACTGGTTACTTAAATGTTCCTAACTTGGGAACAATAACAGTATCATATGAAATGACAGCATTAAAAATTAAAAAGACTATGAAAATAGTAAACAGATATACTCCAGTTCTATTCTTGGATACTCTAAAGGTTTCTACACTAGAACAAACAGCTGAAAGTGTTTCTGCTACAGGTGGTTTAGGTAACTCTTCACTAATTACTTGGGACTTTGGTAAAGAAATTACTCTTGACTTACAAGATGCCCTATATTCACCAGCATCAATGGCTCTACAAATGGGTTCTGATGAAAATGGAGATTTGACAAACGCTGTTAAAGAATTAAAATCAGTAGACAGAATGGAAAAAATTAAAGCCACAAAAGCTTTCATTATACCAGCAGGTAATAGTTTGGGCAAACCAACAGAGGCTGAAAAAGATGCTACTGCAACAGTTTACTTTAATCCTAATACAATGAAACCATTTGATGATGGTACACCAATTGCAGAAGGCGAAGTATTCTTAAAATGGACACGTTCAGTTGCAATAGACGGAACATCACTTGGCGGAAAAATCGAAATATCACAGGATGCATTCCCTGGCACTTACAAAATAACAATGACTACATACACAAGGTCTCAAGAAACTCAAAAAGACAAGAGAATGTCTATTGTTATTCCACAGGCTAAAATGCTAACAGAACAAACAATAACACTAGAGGCAGAAGGTGACCCTACTGTATTCTCAATGCCAGTAAAAGTTTTAAAACCAGAAGATGGCAAATCAGTAATTATAGAAACTTATGACATAGAAGAAGTTGGTCTAGCAGGTGAAGGCGGAACAGTAGTAGTAAACTCACTACCAACAATAACACCAGATAGTGCAAAAATGTATAAAACTGTATAGGAGGAGTAATCCATGTTCGGAATAAAAGAGGTCAATGACATCTTGATTTCCGCTATTACAGTAGACAATAATGGGAACGTTTCATACGTTCCCTATTTGTTTATAGAAACAGCGAAGGCAAGTGAAAGTGTTGTTAGTAGCAATACCGTAATTGCACAAGGTGGAAAGAAACAAAAAAATTTAATAGCATGGAGTGGTGAAAGTAAAACCACTTTAAACTTTCAGGACGCATTAATTAGTAATAAGTCAATAGAATTTTTAATAAAAGGTACAACTAATTTAAAAAACTCAATTAAAACATTGAGAAAAAAAGTTGCTTATGGTAAGACTACTGTAAGTGAATTAATAAAAAAAGATAATAACTTATCAGGAAGTTATTTTGAAAAATATTACGACCCTTTCTCACAAGAGGATAGACAAAGACAAATTTTATTTTCTACAACAAACTCAATAATAGAAGAAAAGCCAACTTATTTTGATAAAGAGTTGGTTTTTAGAAAAATGAAAGAAAGACAATATGATAGCAAATTTGATGGCATTCATGTTGGAAAAATGTTTAACCATGAACTACAAGGAAATACAATCGTGTTTTATTGTAATACCTTAGAAAAAAATGTAGAAAATAGTATAAAAATTGACGCAATATTTTATAAAGATGAATTAAGTGATTTAATTTTTATGAAATATGATATAGAAGAAAATAGATATGTTGTACAAAAAACATATTCAAGAGATACGGATTTTTATAGTTTCTTTAATATAAAAATCACACAATTCTCTAACTTAAACGAATTAATATATGAAATATTAACAAAATATCAAAATGTAGATATTAATAATTTTTTCTGTGTATTAAATAAAGAAACTCTTTTGCCTTTAAATGATAATGATATAATTTATGAGGGCGAAAAATATCTTATATTTGGCGTATTTGAAGAGAATATACAAGAAATAGAAGAGATAGATAATAACCTCTTTTACTCAGTAAAATGTATTGGCGTAAAAAGAGATAAATCAACAGGAAAAGATACTTTTTATGAAATTGAATATCCCAAAGTTTTCTTTGAAAAGAAAATTTCTTTATCGCCAACTTCTGATGGAGAACCTATTGTTATGGATTTTTCGGCTTTAGTTCTAGCAGAACCTTCTAAAAGCGAATATAAAATAAGCTTGCAGGAGGGATAAAATGAAAAACTTTGAAAAATATGGATTAAATGAGATGGCGGACATTCTTATAGAAAGAATAGAATTTGATGATTATGGCAATAAAATATATTTGCCGTTCTTATTTTTGGACACTCTTAAAATGTATTCCCATTCAATGACTGCCGAAAATGTAAAAATAAATGGTGGAAATAATCATTCTAACATGATTAGTTATTCATTTAATAGAAATGTAAATGTAAAAGTACAAGATGCTTTAGTTTCCAATAATTCTTACGCACTATTGCAAGGTTCAAAGTTTACGGAAACTTTCAATTCAATTTTAGAATATGTAAAAAAATATCTAAATGTTCAAGATGATAGTTGTTTATTAACAGAAAAATTATATAGAAAGATTAGCTTTCCTTATACAAAATTTTCTGAAAATGATAAAATGGCAATACAAATTTTTTCTGAGTATCAAATGGAAAAATTATTATTACAAGCAGATTATTTAGATTGTATTCAAAAAATAATTGATAATGTAAATTTAAGTTTTAAAAATGATGAAGGTGATATAGATTATATCGGTATGGCGGAATTATTTCCTCAAGATTTATTAAAAACTGAAAGTGCAAAAAAGCTAAAAAAGATTGAGGTTATAAACAAGTGTATTGCCAAAAAAATATTTGCTATAGATACGGAAATAAACAAAAAACACTATTTACTAAAAAACAATCCAGATTACTTAGAAAAAAATATAGTAACTTATTTAAACCCAGATACTATGCAACCATATAATCATAATGTAAAAAGTTGGAAAGATAAGCAAGGATATTTTAAAACTTTCTATAAGGGTGAAGAATATTTTAAATTTGAAAGAAAAATTGCTGATGAATTTACTGATTATGGTGGACAAATTACAATTGATGCTAAACTATCAAGTGGAGAATATAGGTTAACTGGTGTTACAAAAAAAAGAAATCTAAACGGAAAAGATGAATTTTATCAAATATGCTTTCCAAAAGTCTCTTTAAATTTCGGGCAAAACTTTGAAATAAATGAAAATTCTCCAGTAGTGTTTGATTTTGATTTTGATGTTTTAGAAAGTGAAGATGGAAATTATATGACAATAAATACTTTTAATGGAAATATAAATGAAAATGGCTCTTTTGAGGTTGTAGAAAACAGAGATTTCTTTTATAATGAAAACAAACAAGGTGAAGTTTTTACGTCAAAAAGAGTTGGTTTAAATATTTATGTTTCATTAAATGAACCCAAAGATAAACAAATAGCCGAAGGAAGTGTTTGGTTAAAAAGAAATGCAACTCATGATATGATATATATATTAGATAGAATAGATACAGACGAGGATTATGATAATACAATTGTTGTTTTTACAAGAGATGGACTAGAAGAAGCTAATCTTTATAGTGGAATAGGTTTTACAACTCTATTATCAATTAGACAAATTCAGTATATAAATGGTGACTTGGTTCAAATCCTTCCATATTGGATATATAGGGGCGGTCAGTGGTTTAGCAATTCTAATACTCTAACACAAGGAGTTAAAGTAAAAATAAAAAATAAAACATTAAACTTGGAGAGTGTTGATAATTTAATTTTAGATGATATCATACAAACCTATCAGCTAAACTATGGAACTGTTGATGAAGAAAATTTATCAGAAATTTTAAATATGTCTTTGGAGAATTTAGATGATTTTACATTAGCGGCAACAAATGAAAATATTATAATTTAGGAAGTGAAATAATGCAAGGAAAAAGTATAATACAAATGATAAATCCTTTTACTCAAAAAGTAGAAGAGCAATTTGAAAACAAAAACTTAATAACAAATGCTATATCAAATGCTTTTAAAACAAGTGTTTTATATAAAAATAAATTCCACACAGAGACAACAATAAATAACTATATAAAAGAATTAACTCCCTTATCTACAAAAGGATTGGGTGGAATTTTATTATGGGATAACACACTTACAGAAGATATAGATTTAGTTGATGCTCCTATGACTGTAAATAATATCGGTAGAGCAGGCGGAGGTTACAGTGGCAGCAACGCATATAGAGGGACTCTTAACGCTCCTGAAAGCGGAGTAATTACAAACGGATATAGAAATGTTTGGGATTTCGACACAGCAAGATGCAATGGACAAACAATAAAAGCTTTAACTTTAACACATAGAAACACAGGCAATAATGGTTGGATGAGTTTAAGTGGGCAAAATGAAAAAGAAAGCCCTTGTTTTTTTCAACAGGCTTCACCCTGCTTTGATTTGGAAGACTCTGATTCTTATTTTGTCACAATGTTAAGCGATACAAAAGCCTTGTATGCAAGAAAAGGAACTAACACCACATGGATTTTAAACGAATTAGAAATACCAAATACTGCTGAAGGATACAAACTCACAGATTTAGAAATAGGAGCGACAAAAAAAGGTGATGATATAACAGTTACTTTTGCAGGAACGCAAAGCAATAGAATACCTTATGTTGGAAGTAGAGTTGGAAATATTGTACATTTTATATGTGTATTAGGAACAACTAGTTTTTCACACGTTGAATTAGATTTAACAAATTACACCGTAACAGAAACATTAAAAAATACTGGAGCAACACTTTCTACTATATCTACTTATGCAAGAAACTGTATATATTTTGACGGTTTTTATTATTTGTGTGATAGTACATATAACATTACAAAAAGAAATTTAGATGGAAGCCTAAACGCCAATCTAAATTTAAAAATAGGTGTTAATTATGATGTTGGAATTTACAATAATAAAATAATTTGGGGACATTATGCTGATTCAGCAAGACCTATAAACACTTTTATTATTTGCGATGGAACAAATATTAAATTTATGTCAGATGGAAAAAGTTGCTACTTAGGGACAATAATAACGCCTTATTCAACTAAAATAAAACACCCTATGTTGTGGTCTAAAAGACACTATCAGGGGGATAGTGGGTTAACTTTAATGGGAACAAATTATTATTTGGGAACAATTAATAATTTATCGTCCCCAATAGTTAAAACCTCAGACTTTAATATGAAAATAATTTATGAATTAACAAACGAGTAGGTGATATAATGTATAATTTAAAAAATTTATACAATATAACACTTTCACAAAAACAATTAATAGGGGATAAAATATTTTTTATCCCTTATCTACACTTAGACCATTTAAAAGTAACTGATTTAAAAAAAGTTTCAACAAAAAAAGTCTATTCTGGTAGTTATAATAACACAAAAATAGGGAGTCAAGTTTTTGGCGAAAATTATCAATTAACTTTTGAAGAGGGCTTATTGTCAGATGAAAGTTTTTTATTTTATAACTCTCAAAATAAAAAAAATTTAATATCAACACATTTATCACTATACATAAAGTGTCTTACCGCAAATGAATATGGCGAAAAAAATTATACAACCAAAGCAAAACCTTCACCAAAATTAACTCAAGATGAAATATCTATATTATTTCAAAAGGCGGAACAGGTATATGAGGAAAATTATTTTCTAGGTGATTATTCAAAAGAAAACTCTCGAACACTATTAAAAAGAAACTACAATAGACCAGAAACATTAGTAAATTTTAATGTTCAATATTCCGCAATAGAAAGCGAATTATTGCAAGCTTTAGAGCCTCTCTCAAGTAAGCTTTTTGAGACAACTAGTCAAAAAATAGAAAAAAAATATTTAGAATTAATAGAACAAAACTTTTCAAATAACGAAATAATAATAAAAAATTCTGAACAAAACGAGAACTTTTTAATTTCACAACAAATGGAAGATTTAGAATATACTTTATATTTAGATAAAAATTTTAATATATATTCATCTGATGAAGAAAATATAATAGTTCCAAAAGGGCAAAAATATTATATAAAGAAAAGAATATATCAACCTGTTCCATTTGAAAAATTGGCAGATGAATATACTTTTACAATTCAACCAAACAACGAAATTTATTCTTTAATTGGAACTGGTGAAACAACAGATGGGCGACAATTCCAAGTTATTTTCCCTGAAATGAAAATATACGCCGAGAACTCTCCTTTTAGTAATAAAGAGCCTGCTTTATTTTCTTTTACAGCAGAGCCAATTTTGGCAAATAACACGCCTTTATATAAAATAGTATTTTATGAACAGAAAGATAACGTAATAAAAACCAAACTTATAGAGAATTACAACACATTCTCTACTCTAAATGTAGAATTAGAAGAGAACTTAGAGTTGTAAAACTAAACCCACCATTTATCTAATGGTGGGCATTTTTATAGGAGGGTATTATAGTTATGTTTACTTTTAAAGAAATATATAATATACATTTATTATCTTATCAAAAAACAGATAAATATGAAAAAGGAGAACCTGTTCTATTTTTAGAAAAAGCTGATTTTTCAAGTCTTACACCAAATTTTCAAAACTTGGAAACGACTAATAGTAACGGTGGAAACGTATATTGGGATTTTACCAAAGATACCACTTTTAGAATAAATAAGGGAATTGTAAGTACAAAAGAATTACAAATATTCCATCAAAATCTAAATGTACAAGACAATATAGAAAAAATTCCAGTTGCAAAAAGAGAAGTTCTAAAAACAAATGAGCTTTTTCAAATTACACTAAAAGAAACGCCTTTAGGAGATATAGGTGATTTATATATAGGTAATGATGATAAAACAATAACAAAAAAAATAGAAAAGAATTTTTATCAAAATGTTTTTTGCTATGATTTAGATATGAATAGATTATCACCAATTAGTCAAGATGGAAAAGTTATAACATTTGAAACAGCAAATTTAGATGTAATAGTTTATTATTCTTTTGAAAAAGATGTTAAGAAAACTCTTTATACGCTATCAAAAGGTGATACTATGTTTTTTAAAATTTTGGGGGAAATTGTTTATATAGATGAACAAACCAAACTTAAATCATCTTGTGTTATTGAATTTCCAAAAGCAATAATTCGTCCTAGTTTGAGTTATCAACTTGGTGCAGATAATAATTTTACAAGTTATGATTTTGAGTTTACTGCATTGGCTGATGAAAATGATAATAAAAAATATTCTAATAAATTAACTTTTTTGGTAGGTGATACTATTGAACCTTATGTCTAAAGAGTTAATAATAGCAAATAGTTGGGATAAAAAATGTGGCTGGAGAGAATACCGAAGATTTCTATTTGATAAATACCCTGATGGTAGTTATGGAGTAAAGAAAAAACTGGCTTTACCTGAAACTTATGTACATAGACAATTTGAAAGGCATTTTAAAGAGAATGATATTTCATATCAAAGCAAATTATCAAATAAATTCTCAAAATCTGGATTTATGGCAACTGTACAAGGTCAAAAGCAAAAAGAGCAAAGAAAAATAATTCCATTGGCAAAAAAAGTTGCTAAAATATTAAAGACAGAAGAGCCACAAACACTTGAAGAGTCTTGCCGTTTTTTATCAAATTATTTAAAAGTTGGAAGTACAATAGATAAAGAGGAAGAAACTCTCTTTGAACAAACACTTTTAAAAGGAATAGAAGATATATTTAATCAAGTTTTTTTAAATGAGAATTTTTCTTTTAATAGCATATCTTTAATAGCTATGTTAAATATTTTAAAAACGAACCCTGAGGATTTAGAACTTATTATACAAGGATTAACAAAAGTTTTATCTCAAATACAAAGTCAAGTAGGTTCTGCAAACGCAGAAATTGAACAAACATTATTAAAAACATATATAAAACGTTTATCAGGTGCTATAACTTACTTAGCACAGACTAACAAAGGTCAATATAATGCTAAATCAAAAATTGAAAAGGAAATAAAAAATTCTTTTAATGAAATAGGAATAATTTTTAAAGAACGTAAACTATTTAAAGATAAATATTTAGATAGTGGATTGGTTAACTTATTTGACTTCAAAGCTTCTAAGGAGGGCTTATCATCAAAAGAAAAAGGTGATGCTTACGAACAACAACTTGGTGATAATTTAGCAGATAATTTATCTTATGAGTTAACAAAAGCACTTGAGAAAGGAACTTCAAGTAGTAGTTTAAAGATAAAAGGTAAAACTATTGGAACAAAAAGAATAAGGGGTAAGCAACAAAAGATTGACTTTGTTTGGGACTATTCTTTTGGTACAGGAAAAAACAAAGTGCAAAAGCAAATAAACTTTTCGGCAAAAAATTATACAACAACAAATTTAGAATTTCATAAAGGTGGATTTTCCGCATTAACCAATAAAGACTGGTTAGGAAAACAAAGTGGTTCGGCAAATTTTGCTAAGTATCTACAATCACCTGCATTTAAATATTGGTATTCAAATACCGTTTTTCAAATGATTTCATCTAATGAAAGCTTTTTAGAAATGGAAGCTTTTTTAGAAGATTTAAAAAGAATGTCGGCATTATTTTTAGGTGGACGTTCAAAACAGGATGAAGTAGACTTTCTATTTGTACAAGATAAAATAGTTCCTTTATCATTAATATTAGAAAGATATCAAAATGCCATTGTAATAAATAATAGAAATAACTTTTCCAATAATCTTTTAAAGGCAAATCGAACACAACAGTTAAATGATAGACTATTCCCAGAAGGTATCAATATTGGTAAAACAATTTATAAAAAGGCTAACTTTTCTTTTAGAACCGCTCAGGCGGCGATGAATAAAATCTTAAGTCTAGTTTAGGGAGGTAAATATGAAGAAAAAAGTACAACAGATAAGTTTAGAAGGAAAATTTGATGTCAAAGACATACTAAAAAGTCTTGACCTTATAAAAAACGCCCTAAAAGGACAAGATATAAAAGATGGTTTTGCTCAAAAATTTAGACGTGAAATGGAACGTGTAGAAAGAAGTGCTGAAACCATTGAAAAAAGTATCTCAAAAGGCTTCAAAAGTTCAGAAGATACAGCAAGATTTAATGCGGAAATAAAAAGCTTATTAAATAATTTTAATAATTTAACTGAAAGTATAAAAAGAACAAAAGTTAATTTAGAAGATATTGAAGTTTCTGATATTGGCAAAAGAGCAGGTTTAGACGGACTAACAAGACAAATAGAAGATGCTAATAAAGAAATAGATAAACTTAGAAATAAAGATGTATTAAAAAGTAGAATTATTGATACAGGTGGGACAAAATTAAATGTATCTAAATCAATGGCATCAGAATTGGCAAGGTCTTTATTTGACCCTACAGTTTATGCAGTAAAATTAAAGGAAATGATAAAAACTATTCCAGTTTCTAAGGAATTTAGTGATTTGGGGCAAAGACTCAATATAGATATTGATACCCCAGAAGGGCTATTAAAAGCTAAACAGGAATTTGAAAAAATAAAAAAACTAACTGAAGAAATTGCTCAAATTCAAAATTCTGGAATGGCTGGCTGGAAAAATAAAGCTGGTAAATTAATACAGCAATACGAAAGGGAAAATACAGGTGCTTTACCATCTAATATATTAAGTGGTGGAGATTTAACAACAAGAGTTGGTAATTTACAAAGTTTCGTTGGTTCTTTTACAAACATGGAAGGACAATTAGAAGCTTTTCAAAGGATAGTTAATTTGCCAAATACCATTACAGAAGAAATTCAGCAACAAGAAGTTGCGATAAATAACAATAGACAAGCTTTCCAAGATATGGCTGATACAATGACTGGGGCGACTCATAGTCAAATAGTTAGTTCGGTTGATATTGCTACTGGTTCTTTTGAGTCTTTAACTAGAGAATTAAATTCGCAGACCAAAGCGGCGGATGAACATATTAAAAAGACTGAAAGAATGAATGCGGTATTTAATGATTTAGGTAACAGGCTAAAAACATTTGCTTCTGTTTTTACACTTTGGACTTTTGGTAGAAAACAAATTGAAGAAACATGGGAAACTATTAAAAAACTTGATGAAGGTTTTGCAAGTATAGCAATGGTTACTTCAAGAAGTCTTGAAAGTATGTGGCAACAGTATTCAGAATATGCGGAAATGTCTAAAAAATATGGTGCATCCACTCTATCTGTAATAGAAAGTTCTGCTTTATTCTATCAGCAAGGCTTAGACACGAATGAGGTTATGGAAGTAACAGCCGAGACTATGAAATTGGCAACATTATCAGGTTTAGGTTTCCAACAAACAACTGACTTGATGACAGGGGCAATTCGTGGATTTAAGCTAGAAATGGCGGATGCAGGAAGAGTAACAGACGTTTATTCAGAACTTGCCGCAAAAGCAGCTGCTGACGTAAGAGAAATTTCTTATGCTATGTCAAAAACAGCCTCAATTGCTAAAGAAAGTGGAATGGAATTTGAAACAACATCTGCATTCTTAACGCAAATGATAGAAACAACTAGAGAGTCGCCTGAAAACTTAGGTTCAGCTATGAAAGCCGTTATAGCACGTTTTCAAGAAGTTTCAAAAGACCCATCAATAACTGTTGATTCAGAGGGTGAGGCTATATCTATAAATAGAATAGAAGATGCTTTAAAATCGGCAAATGTTGCATTAAGGAATGCAAATGGTGAGTTTAGAGATTTAGATGATGTATTTATTGAATTATCCTCAAAATGGGGTAATTTAGACATTATGACCAAACGTTATATTGCAACAATAGCGGCAGGTAGTAGACAACAAAGTAGATTTTTAGCATTACTATCAAATCATGAAAGATTAACACAGTTAATTGGTGCAGCGTATTCCTCAGCAGGAAAAGCTAGTTATCAGTTTGACAAATATCAAGACACCTTATATTTTAAGATAAATAGATTAAATACATCTTGGGAAGAATTTAAGATGAACTTGCCAATTAAACAAGTTGCTGGTTTTTCTTTAGATTTTATGTCAGATATTTTAGATAAAATAACAAAACTTTCTATGCCACAAATGGCGGTATTAGCTTTCTTTGGAATTAGTGTTGGAAAAAGATTAGTTTTAAGTATAGTTGAAGGTATAAGAGCAAGCTCAAATGGACTTAGAACTATTGGTTTTAATTTAGCAGAAAAGATAAAAGAAGGGTTTAAATCTAATGTGGGTACTGGTGCTCAATACACCGCAATATTACAAAATATGATTAATACAATGGGAACTGGGTTAAATGTTACGCCTTTCTCAGTTGCCTTTTCTAATGATGTATCAAAAGCATTAAGAACTAGTGCAAATAGAACTGATTTTATTCAACAATATATAAATGAGTTAAATAAAAAACAAGGAAATATTTCTACAATTAATTCAGGTATTCAACAACGTTTAACAAATGCATTTTTACCACGAGGAACTCAAATAGACAATACTCAAATGAGTCAAATTTTTAATACATTTTCAGACAGTGTTTTAACCAGCGTTGACTCAGCGAACAGAGCACTATTAAACAGTCCGTTTAAAAACACACTAAAACAATTTACAGCAAGTACCCTGCAAGAATTTGTAAATCTAAGAGCACAATTTCAAGGGAATGCAAATCTTGGTACAACAATTACGCAACAATTAACATCGGCACAAAGGGCACTTCAAATGCAGGGTCAAACTTTAGCAATGACATTAAAAACAATTGGAAGTTCTCTTGGTACTGCTATGGTTACAGGAATTGTTACAGCAGTTGGTGGTGGGGAAGTAAGTTCCGTATTAAAAACTGTTGGAATTACACTCTTAACTTCACTTGTTTCTCAAGTTGGAACGTTGATAAATGCAGCGGCAACTACAATGGGAACTACTGCAGGGGTAAGTTTTCTAAAGGCTTTTATTACAGGTAGTGGTGGTATTGGATTAATTATAGCAGCAGTTACTGCAGCGCTTGCCGCTTTAACATTAGTAATATCCAAGCATATAAAAAGCCTAGAAAAGAGTAGAGAAACAAATAAGTTATTGGTTGACTCATATGCTAAAGTTAAGAATATTGTAGAAAAATATGGTGAAACATTAAAAAAAGTAAATAATGAAGTTGTAGCAGCAAGTGATGCAGCAGATAAACAAGTGGAGTCTTATAATAAGATAACTTCTTTAGCAAAAGAGTATGAAGAATTGGCTGGAAAAATAGTTAAATCGGCTGATGAAAATGAAAGACTAAAAGAAATTTCTACTGAACTGTCAAAAATATTACCAGAATTAGTTGGAGCATATGATGATTTGGGTAATCCAATATTAAAAACAGGTGATGCTTGGGATGAAGTTTTAAAAACTGCAAAAGAATATACAAATGAGTTGAGACGGCAAGAAATTTATCAAAAAGCACAATCCGATTTATTATCTTTACAAATAGCACAAGCCAGTGCAAAAAGGGTAAATAGAGAAGACTCATTATTCAAAGCAGCCTCTACGGAAAGTAATATTGCACAATTCTTAGAAAGGAAAAAAATTTCTCCACCAAAATCAATGAAAAATTCTATATATAATGGTAGATTTATTGAAGATATGTTCTATGAGTCTGAAATGGAAACAATTTCTAATGAAATGTTGGCAGTTGTGAAGGAAAATTTTAATTGGGCGACCGAAGTTAAAACATTTGAAGAATTAAAAACAGCAATAAATGATGCAGGAACAAAAAAAGAAGTAGAAAAAAGATATCAAGAAGTGGTTGAAATTATCAAAAAAGACTTTTCTAAAGGACCTTCGGAGGGGGAAATTTCAAAAAGTCAAAAAGAGCTTTTTAAGGAAGAAAGTAAAGCAGAAGGTAATTTTATTTCAGCACTAGAAAGCTACGTAAAGCAAGATGATGATTTCTTAGATATGTCAGAAAATTTAAGACTTTTATTAGGTTCTTATGCAAAATCAAAAAATGAGTTTGATGAAACACTAACTAATTTTAAAAGCTTAAACCCTTCTTATTTTGGAGCAGATGGATTTATTTTACCAAATGTTGATGAAACAAAGGTTGCCGAGGAGTGGGCAAAATTTCAAGAGCAAGAACTTCGTAATTTTGCATACTCATATATCAGAGTATTCAGTGGTTTATCAACTCAACAAAGTAACTTAATAGATGAAATATATGCTGGAATTACAAAACGTTCTTTACAAGAAACTAGGGATTTAATAGAAAATGGTAATTTTCCTAGTGATATCAAAGACGCCCTATATGAGCAATTTTCTGAAGCATTTGAAGGTTCTAATGAAAAAATTCAACAATTAGATAGTCTAATATCTAAAAATGCAATGGGAAAAGCTTTTGGTAACAATATAAAACTAATATTTGAAAATTTGGGATTGGAGGTTCAAGATGTATTCTGGGACTCACTTTCTACAGTAAAACCAGAACAACAAATGAACTTTTTAGAGGGGCTAAATGGCTTTATAAACAATATAGACTTAA
>Ga0208460_10000492_pt1 | contig 27336 bp, 13 predicted proteins | sample AD_STIC10_MetaG_FD_184436 | JGI IMG/M metagenome (GOLD analysis project Ga0208460, IMG submission 184436) | Active sludge microbial communities of municipal wastewater-treating anaerobic digesters from USA - AD_STIC10_MetaG (SPAdes) (version 2) | ecosystem: Engineered > Bioreactor > Anaerobic >... | reverse complement strand
GGCAAGCGCTTGAGCCTGACGACGATCTGCTCGATCGGGTTGATGTCAGAGGTGTAGGACGGCAGGAACCGCACCCGGGCGCCGGCCTTTGTCGCAGCGCAGATTGATCGGTTCCTACCGAACGGCTCAAGCCGCTTGTTGGTCCGTCATCAGCTGAAACGGTTGGATCTTTTGGTCCACCTCAGACTCTGGAATTCGTCGTACGTTTGCGCTGATCCCTCATCATACGATCCCGTCCTCCGGCGTATTCCGCTGGCGCAATCCCATGGAGAGCCGTGTGAGGTCGGCTCTCATTGCAGCCAGCGCCAGACCTTGATCGCCGTTTGCGCCTCGTCGGGAAAAGCGAGCCAGTTGAGGTTCGGCCACTCGTCGCGGAATTGATATGCCGACGCACCACGATGGCAGACAAGCCGGTTCAGCACCGCCGCGACATGTCCACTGCAAGTCGATCGCCGACATCGATCGAGCGAGCCTCGCCAGTATCCGTTTCCGGGCGCCGTTGTTGAGTTGATCGTGAACGAAGTCGAGGCACCAGACCTCATTCGTGCGCAAGGAGTGCGGGCGCTGCGTCGATGAGCGATCATCTTCCGCCAGCGTGGCCGTTTGGTCCGCAGCGCCAGGCCTTTTTCATGATGGAACCTGCAGGCCACGTTGCATCCAACGCGGGGGCCCCTGCACTTCAACATAATTCGCGCGCTGATATCCATGGCGAATACGCGCCCAACGGTTTTGTGCCTGCCATGTCGGACTTCCGTTCGTGGATCGCGAGTCGATGGCTTGCTCTGTGCGAAACGATGATGGTGCGCCAAGTGAGAGGCGCGCCGCAGCTGTAGCCAAGTGTTGCAACGACGTAGCCTTCACACTGCTTTCTGGCGCTAGCCGGAGCACAATATCCAAACCAGGCGCGAGGCCGCACCGCGTTGAAGCGCCTCCGCCGCGCCTCGATTGTCACGCAAGCCTGTTTTGAGAGGAAGTGGGAGTTCTCGCCGTTGGGAAGTGGATCGCGTGAAGCGCTTTGTCGGCTTCTGAGGAACCTTCAACCCCTCGTGGCGCCACATCCACTCAGCCTGGTTGTGATTCACAGCCCAGCCAGCCCCCGATAACAGCGGCGACCGTATTGCACCATCCATCGACTGGCCCCACGAGATCAGCGCATCAATCTGCCGAAGCCTCGCGACGATCTATTCCCGCTTGCAGCGATTCCCTGCCATCTGCCTTCTCTAGCCCATCCAAGAGCATACCTAGGATGGACTGCTTCAAAGATGGCGGGTCATCTGTTCCAGACGCGACAGGATCGGTCAGACCGGACGGTTAAAAGGCAGGTGAGATCTCTGCCGCCGCACGCCACAAAAAAAGCGAAGCGACCAGCCGGGCTGGTCGCTTCGATGTTGTAGCTACCGATCCCGTCCAGCCACGCCAGAGTGGCGTCGCTGCAAGGCGTGACTAATGGCTTAGATCAGAAAATCCGAACCATGGGCGATCGCATCGAACAACGGGTGCGGTGCGTTGATTTGCGAGTTGTCGTAGGCTTCAAGTACATCACTGCCTACTGCATGGAACTCGTTTCCAAAGAACGAAGCCAAATCGAGCTTGGCCAACAGGAAACTCAGCGACACTTGCGGAGAGGTGGAATTCGACGCCACAGGCTGCTCGCTGACAGGCGCGATGCTGTTCGGCAGGGTAGAGATCGTGTCCGTCGCTGCATCGTCGGCAGCTCCAGCTTCTCCGTAGCTCAGCTCGACGTCGAACGCTGCGATCCTGACGCCAGGCGCAAGGACGACTTCGGTGCTGCCGTGGATGATGTTGCCTTGGGCATCGGTGTAGGACTCCCCGGCCGCGGTGAGACCAATCACGTGAATTGAAGACTCGGCAAGCGACCGAAGCTCGGACGCTTGCGAAACGCCATCCTGGTTGGCGTCTTCCCAGACGAGGAAATCACCAAACGCATCGTCATCGGCCGACAGGATACCATCGCCGTTTGAGTCGAACGCCTTGAGCCCTTCGAGGTCGGTGGATGCGCCAGGCAGATCCGAAACGAATGAGATTTCGGAAATGCCGTTGATTGCGCCATCACCATTTCTATCCAGCGCCAGGAACGCGTCACCGACGCCTGCCCAGCTGCCCAGCTCGAGCACGCCATCATCATCGAAGTCGAACGAAACGTTCGAGGCGAGATTCAGACCGTCTCCGCCCAGATCCAAGATGATCGGAGCTGCAGCGCTTTGCGGCTGGAAGAGCACATCTACGAAGTAGCTTGCGGCATTCCAGGAAGCGGTCGGGAACAGGCCTGTTCCCTCTGCATAGACGCCGGCGTTGACGGGCGCGGTCAGCAACCCATCAGAGCTCGGGCGGGCGGCTGCATGATAGCTGCCCGTATTGGCGTAGCTCTCGACGGCGCCCTGCCCGTTGTTGAAAACGTAGCTGTAGGAGACCGTGTAGGTCTGGCCCGCGACGATCGAGATTGCAGACGACAGCGTTCCGACCTGCCAGCCGGTTGCGCCGGCTGCGGATGTCACCGTGACAGTGCCGATCTTGACGCCTGCGGAGTTCCACAGCGACAGAGCACGGACATCCGTATCGTCCGCATCCGCAGCGCCGCGGTAGTACTGAAGCGACGTGATCTGACCGGCCTGGGCCGCCGTGAACTTCGTACCGAGCTCGTAGTTCACCGCGTCCGTCGTTCCCGATTCGAAAGCTGCGGGCGTGGCGCTGGCCGCGAAGAGGCGCGAAGGCGTTACCGGCGTTTCGACCACGTCCGTGACGGTCACAGTCACAGCTTTGGTGGTCGCCGCGGCGATGCCATCCGAAGCGCTGACGATGATGTCGTAAACGTTGTTCGCGCCCGTATCGGTGGGAGCCTCGTAATTCGGAGCCGTGACAAAGGCCAATGCGCCGGTCGATGCATTGATCGTGAACCTGGCTGCGTCGACGCCGCCGGAGATCGCGTAGGTGATCGGATTGCTTTGCGCATCCGTCGCCGTGACCGACCCGACAGCGGTGCCGTTTTCCGCAATGGTGTAGTTGCCCGACGTAATCGTGGGGGCCGTGTTCACCACTTCGGCCACATCCGTGACTGTCACTGTCACAGCCTTGGTGGTCGCCGCGGCGACGCCATCCGAAGCGCTGACGATGATGTCATAGACGTTGTTCGCGCCGACATCCGTTGGGGCTTCGTAGTTCGGAGCCGTGACAAACGAGAGAGCGCCCGTCGTCGCATTGATCGTGAACTTGGCCGCATCGACGCCGCCGGAGATCGCGTAGGTGATCGGGTTGCTCTGCGCATCCGTCGCCGTGACAGTCCCGACTGTCGTGCCATTTTCCGGGATCGAGTAGTTGCCCGACGTAATGACGGGCGCGGTGTTCTCGACAACATCCGTGACCGTCACAGTCACAGCCTTGGTTGTCGCCGCAGCGACGCCATCAGACGCGCTGACGATGATGTCATAGACGTTGTTCGCGCCCACATCCGTGGGAGCTTCGTAGTTCGGAGCGGTGACAAACGAGAGAGCGCCGGTCGTCGCGTTGATGGTGAACTTCGACGCATCGACGCCGCCAGCGATCGCGTAGGTGATCGCATTGCCTTGTGCGTCTGTCGCCGTGACCGAACCGACCGCCGTTCCATTCTCGGGAACCGAGTAGTTGGCGGATGTGATGACAGGCGCCGTATTGCCCGTGTCGTTTACGTTCGTGACGGTGACGGTAATCGCCTTGGTTGTCGTCGCCATGTTGTCCGTGGCGCTGACCGTCAGGTTATAGACGTTATTCGCCCCGTTATCCGCCGGCGCCTCGAAGTCCGGGGGCGTCACGAAGGACAGAACACCTGTCAGCCTGTTGACCGTGAAGCGTGCAGCATCAAGCCCGCCTGAGATCGCATAGGTGATGACGTTGCCGTTTGAATCCGTCGCCGTGACCGTACCTGCGGTCGTCGAGTTCTCCGCAACCGTGTAGTTGGCCGAGGTGATCACCGGCGCGGAATTCAGCAGTTCCGTGATGTCGGAAACGTTGGTCACGGTGACCGTGATCGCTTTTGTGGTCGCCGCAGCGATGCCGTCCGAAGCGCTGACGATCAGATCATAGACGTTGTTGGCGCCCGCATCGTGCGGCGCTTCATAGTTCGGACGCGTCACGAATTGCAGTTCGCCAGTGGTGGCGTTGATCGTGAATTTGGCTCCGTCCGCACCACCCGCGATCGCATATGTGATCGGGTTGCTTTGGGCGTCGGTCGCGACGACGTTGCCAGCCACCACCGCGTTTTCTGCGACGGAAATGTTGGTGGTGGTGATCGTCGGCGCAGTGTTTTCCGCAACGTCCGTGACGGTCACCGTCACAGCTTTGGTGGTCGCAGCCGCGATGCCATCCGAAGCGCTGACGATGATGTCGTAAACGTTGTTCGCGCCCGTATCCGTGGGGGCTTCGTAGTTCGGAGCTGTGACAAACGAGAGAGCGCCTGTCGTTGCATTGATCGTGAAGCGCGCAGCGTCGACACCGCCCGAGATAGCATAGGTGATCGCGTTGCCGTCCGCGTCCGTGGCCGCAACCGAGCCAACGCCCGTCTGGTTTTCCGGGATGGTGTAGTTGCCGGACGTGATGACGGGCGCCGTGTTTTCCAGGACATCCGTAACCGTGATCGTTACGGCCTTGGTCGTCGCGGCGGCGATGCCGTCAGAAGCGCTGACGATGATATCGTACACATTGTTGGCGCCAGTATCCGTCGGAGCTTCATAGTTCGGCGCCGTGACAAACGACAGCGCGCCTGTCGTTGCATTGATCGTGAAGCGAGCGGCATCAACTCCGCCAGCTATGGCATAGGTGATCGCGTTGCTCTGTGCGTCCGTCGCCGTCACCGAACCAACAGCCGTGCCGTTTTCGGCGATCGTGTAGTTGCCGGAGGTGATAGTCGGCGCCGTGTTGGCGCTCGGCAGCTGGAACAGCACATCGACGAAGTAGTTGGCGGCGTTCCAGGAAGCCGACGGGAAAAGCCCCGTTCCTTCGGCATAGACGCCAGCGTTTACGGGCGATGTCAGCAGGCCGTCCGAGCTCGGCCGGGCCACTGTGTAGTAGCTGGCGGTGTTCGCGTAGCTCTCGACGGCGCCCTGCCCGTTGTTGAACACGTAGCTGTAGGAGACCGTGTAGGTCTGGCCTGCCACGATGGAGATCGGAGACGTAAGCGTGCCGACCTGCCAGCCCGTAGCGCCGGCGGCGGATGTCACTGTCACGGTGCCGATCTTCACGCCCGACGAGTTCCAGAGCGACAGTGCGCGCACGTCTGTGTCGTCAGCATCAGCAGCGCCACGATAGTATTGAAGCGCGGTGATCTGACCGGCCTGGGTCGCCGTGAACTTCGTACCGAGTTCGTAGTTCGTCGAATCCGTTGCGCCTGATTCGAAACCTGCCGGCGTAACGTTGGAAGCCATCAGACGCGAAACCGCAGTTTCGGCCACATCCGTCACCGTGACTGTTACGGCTTTGGTGACCGGGGCTGCGATGTTGTCCGAAGCGCTGACGATGATGTCATAGACGTTGTTCGCGCCCGTATCGGTAGGGGCTTCATAGTTCGGAGCTGTGACGAAGGCCAACGCGCCAGTCGATGCATTGATCGTGAACTTGGCTGCGTCAGCGCCGCCGGAGATCGCGTAGGTGATCGGGTTGCTTTGCGCATCCGTCGCCGTGACCGACCCAACAGCTGTGGTGTTTTCAGCGATAGTGTAGTTGCCCGATGTGATCGTGGGGGCCGTGTTCCCCGCCTCAGAAACGTCGGTGACTGTGACGGTCACAGCCTTGATCGAGGTTGCGGCTCCATCGGAAGCGCTGACAGTGATGTCATAGACGTTGTTGGCGCCAACGTCCGTCGGGGCTTCGTAATTCGGAGCCGTCAGGAAGAAGAGAGCGCCCGTCGTCGCATTGATGGTGAACTTGGCCGCATCAACGCCGCCGGAGATGGCATAGGTGATCGGGTTGCTCTCTGCATCCGTCGCCGTAACGGTTCCAACGGACAATCCGTTCTCGGCGACGGTGTAGTTACCCGACGTGATTGAGGGAGCAGTGTTGTTGGCGCCCACGGGCTGGAACAGCACGTCGACGAAGTAGTTGGCTGCGTTCCAGCTTTCCGTCGGCCGCGCAACGGAACTTCCATAAGCGAATACGCCAGCGCTGACCGGCGCGCTGATGACGCCGTAGGGGTCCGTAAAGGCGCCGTTCGCCAGACCGTCAAACGACACTTCTCGCGAGGAGGCGAAGAAGCCAGCCGTCGAAAGGTAGTTGTTCGTCGTGCGGTATGAGACCGTGTATTCCTGCCCTGTGACGAGCGCGACGGGGCTCGAGAAATTCGCGACCTGCCAGCCCGTCTGTCCGGGCGTCGACGTGAACGTTACCGTGCCGAGCAGTGCGCCCGAGGACGACCACAGATGACCCTGGCGGACATCGGTGTCGCTCGCATCGTTGGCGTCTCGATAGTAGCGCAGACCCGAAACAGATCCCGCCTGGCCGACCGAGAACTTCATCCCGAGCTCGACCGCAGTATTGTCATTATATAGCGTCGTTCCAGTCGCGGGCGCCGACCCGAACAGCGAAACAACGGCCGGGAAAACCGGAGCGGTGACCGTCACCGTGTCCTGCGCCAGAATCATGTTGGTCATGTTCAGGCTGTCGTCGATGGCGCGCGCCTTGATCGTGTAAACGCCCTGCGCTGTCGGCGTCCAAGAGAAGGACCAATTCGTTGTGCCGTTCGCAACGCGCCAGGTGGCGCCGTTGTCGACTGAAACTTCAACAGCGGCCACCTTGCCGTCATCCGCCGTTGTTGTGGTTCCGTTGAGGTCCGCGGCCGTGCCCGTGATCGTGAGCGTTTGATGTGCGCCGACGCTATCCGGCAGATTGCCGATCGCCACGGTCGCAGCGACAAAATCGGACGATGCAGTTGCACGAACCAGCCCTTGCGAGGCCAGGATCGAATTGGAAACCGCGGGCTGAATGCCCATGTCCGCGAACATGTTCACCGTGAACTGTTGCAGATCCGTGTTGGCGATGTTTGCGCCGTACGGTGTGCTGTCATGCTGGTCGCTGAGACCCCAGGACCAGAAGACGGTTCCCGCGCCGAACACCAACGCGCCGCTTTCGGCGCGATAGAGAGACAGGTTGTGCGTAGCCACACCCGGTGCGGTCGTCATGCCCTGATCGAGCAGGATGCCACTCCACGAAAGAGTGGTTTCGGAGAGCTTGATCAGACCAGCCGGACGGGTTTCGTCGCTGGGCGAGATATCCCACTCATAACCGATAATGCCGGGTGCGATGCCTGTCGCGGGGACATTGGTATCGCGCCAGACCCGCAGGTTGGCGAATGCCGCGGGAACCTCAAGGGCGCCGCCAAATTCCCCTGTGCCATCCGGCGCGAACAGCTGGCCAGTCAGCATCGTCTCGACACAGGCACACTCTGAGAGCATCCCCGTTATCGTTTCAGGCAGTCCGCCCGAGATGTAATTGCCGCTGGCGTCCTTGGCGCCCACGAAGCGCATGTCGCGCCAGGTGCCCGTCCAGATGTTGGTGGGGTCAAGATCGACATAGTCTTCCGGGCCGGCGTTCGGATTGGCGACAGCCAACGTCTCCTTGTAGCAAACCAGCGTGCGATACTCGGTGCCGTCAGCGGAGATGCTCGTTTCCCAGCGCGTCTTCCAGTAAACTTCGTTCCCGCTCCAGAACAGAATGTTGACGCCCGCGTCGCGAGCGTCTTCCACGTTCGATCGCTGGGCGCTCGACCAGTACTCGTCATGGCCGACGGAAATGAAGGCCTTGTAGTTCTGCAGGTAATCGGGACCCAAGCGATCCGTATCGACGCCGGAGATATAGGAGACGTCGTAACCCTGCTGCTCGAGGAAGTAGATGGCAGCGTAATCTGCGCCGTAAAGGTAGTCGTGTGCGCCAGCATAGGCTCCCACGCCGTCGCGCGTCACGAACGGGCGGTTATAACTGACGGCATAGGCCCGGTCAGGAGCATTCGAGCTGGCGCCCGGAATCGGATCATGATTCACCAGTCCGGCAGAGTCGCCGTAAAGGTTCGTGGCGCCATCCGGGGAGCCGAGACCGCCCGTCCAGCCGTTGTACGCCTGCCAAGTCGTATCCGACGTTTGGAGCACGATGTCCGCATCAAGGCCGTCGTTCCTGACGATGAACGGAATCTGGTTGGTCTGACCCGCGATCGGATTACCGTTGCTGTCGAGCATTTGCAGGCGGGCGATATAAACGCCTGAAACGGCGCTGGCCGGAACGTTCCAGCTATCCGTCACTGTCCAGTTGCCGGCATCCACAAGTCCCAGATCGGCATTGTAAAGCGGCAGGGCCTGGTCAACACCGTTCGTGTTTGTCCACTCGGTGACTTCGCGTGCGCCGGAGCCGCCGTAATAGCCAAGGCGGAAAATCTCGACCTTGTAATCCTTGCCCGCTCCGCCATCGAGATTGATCTTGAAATCAATCTTGGCGCCCGCGTTGACACTCATGTCAGTCGCAAAGCCTTCGATCTGGGCGCTGCTGGCGACGTCCCAGTAGCTCTTGTCAGCGACGCCGTCGGTGCGCGCGTTCTCGAGGAGGATGCGGTTGCTTGTCATGATTGAACGCCAGTCTGGGAGGAGGCTTTGATTGTGGGCGAAATGGTTGGGCTACCTTTGGCCGGGCCAATAGGCAGCTGGACACGGCGTGCCGGCGTCCAATCGTGAATGAGGCAGCTATCGAGCGCCGCGCGCAGGACATCGACATTCATGCCGGTCCCGATGAACACGAGCAGTTGCTTGCGATCGCCAAACGGCGCCGTCCAGTCGTTGTAGATGCGCGCCAGAGCGGCTGGATCCTTCGGCCAGGTCTGACGCGGCGCTGCGGCCCACCAGATCCCGTGGGAATTGAACGAGGTCATCGCGCCCGCAAGGCTGAACTCGAGCGCAAGGTTCGGTTGGCTCGTGACCCAGAAGTGCCCCTTGGCGCGGATGACGCCCGGCAAATTGCTCGTCAGGAGCTGACGGATACGGTCGGGATCGAACGGCGCGCGTGCGCGATAGGTGAAGGAAGAAATTCCATACGTGTCGGACTCCGGCTGATGCTCGGAGAAGTTATGAAGCTCCTGGAACCAGCGCGCCTTTTTGCGGGCTTGCTCGAAATCGAAAAGTCCGGTGCCGAGCACGGTGGACAGAGGAATGCTGGAATTGTCCGTTTCAACGAGCCGGGCGCTGGGGTTGAGCGTCTGGATGATGCGACGCGCAGCTTCGACGCGCTCGGACCCGGCATCGGAAATCTTGTTCAGCACGATCACATCGGCAAATTCGATCTGGTCGACAAGAAGCTCGACCAGGGTGCGCGGGTCATCCCCGTCACGCGCCTCACCACGATCGCGCAGAGCTTCGCGGCCATTGTAGTCGCGCGCAAATGTCATGGCGTCCACTACGGTAACCATAGTATCGAGGCGCGCCACGTCGCTAAGGGACGCGCCGTCTTCTGACCGGAAATCGAACGTTGCAGCGACCGGAAGCGGTTCAGAAATGCCCGTCGATTCGATCACCAGCTCGTCGAACCGTCCCGTTTCGGCAAGCCGGCGGACTTCGCGCAGCAGATCCTCACGCAGCGTGCAGCAGATGCAGCCATTGGTCATTTCGACCAGCGTTTCATCCGTGCGGCTGAGAGACGACGTTTCCTTGCGGATAAGGTCGGCGTCGATGTTAACGTCCGACATGTCGTTAACGATGACCGCGACGCGCCGACCTTCACGGTTATTGAGAATGTGGTTCAGAAGGGTGGTTTTCCCTGCCCCCAGGAACCCCGAAAGGACGGTGACCGGGAGACGGGCCGACATGCTGACGTTAACGACGGGATGCGCCGTTGCAGCCGCATCGGCATCGATACGCTCGTCTCGCAATGTGTCGCCAAGCATTTGGGTCCACCCCACCTTCGCATGAATCGTCGGAGATCAGCTCGACGCCATGCAACAGCGAGGCCAATTTTAATACAAAGCGGCAGGCGCTTCGAACGAACTCTCCAAAAAGGCGAAATACTTGAGCGGTACGCTACCCCAGCGTTTCCCCTCCAATTCAAGTACTCGCCCAACTGGGACATTCCCGCCGCACCGCCCGTGGGTAACGAAAAATCAACCCACGAATTCAACCTAAAGGGGAATTTTGGGGGCCAGTTTTGCCCGCCTGTCGCGCTGCGTTATGGAGGCGCGTGACGCATCTCTTCGCCACGACCATTCCAGTCGAAGCTTCAGGCGATCCAGTCTGCCAATTCCGGCCTCTTTCCCGGCTTCAGCCAGGAAGTAGGTGCGCAGAGCAAACAACGGGCAAGACGTTCAAGTCCCACCCGTTGCGCCTGCCAAACCTACTGCTCTCGGAAGCTCTTCCAGAAGGCCTGCGACATAGGCTCGGTCAGGTATTGGAGCGCCGTGCGCTTGCGGGTCGGTATGATGACTTCCGCCGGGATGCCGGGACGGATTTCGCTTCCCGCCTCCGCCGTCGGCCCAAGAGCCCGCGCGAGTTCATCCGCGCTCACGGTCACTTCGATCCTGAAGAAGGATGTTCCTGACTGGGGATCGATGATCCGGTCAGCTGACATTTTCTCGACGACGCCATGCAGTGCCGAGGCTTGACGTCCTCCGACGCCGACCAGTTTGACCTGCGCCTTCGCGCCTATGAAAATGTCATCACCATTTTCCGGCGGCGCGGAAGCCTCGATCACAAGGGCCTTGCCCGTCGGTACGATGTCCATGACGTGTGCGTGCGGCTCGATAACGCCGCCCACGGTGAATGCAGTAAGAGCGACTACGTTTCCTGACGCCGGCGCGCGCAGACGCGTGCGGCCGAGCTGAGCCACGATGCCCTGATACTTGGGTGCTATATCGGACAGCTGGGTATCGACTTCGCGAAGCTCGCCCGCGCGGTCCACGCGAATTTCGGCCGACAGAGATACGATCTCACCTTGAGCCTCGCTTATCGCTGCCTGAGTACCGGATCTGTCGGAGTCAATTCGGCCCACATCGCCCTGGAGCTTTGCCAGCTGCCGCTCAAGCTCGCGGAGACGGCCAACGGTCGCAAGCCCTTTGGCTTGCAGCGGGGCCAATCTCGCGATCTCGTCGGACAATGAGGCAACCTGCTCTTGAAGAGCCTGTTTCTCGCGGTCAAAGCCCGGCAAACGCGCGTTAAGTTGCTCGACCTTGTGACGAAGAATCACGGCGCGCGCTGATTTCGAAGCCGAGCGTGCAGAAAGCTCCCTGCGCTGGCGCTCAAGAATTGATTGCGCGGTAACCTTGTCGTCTTCATCAAGCGTGGCCCACCTGGCCGGGGACGCGATGGTCGTAAGCCCGGAATCCTCCGCCAGCAGTCGGGCGCGTTGTGCTTCCAGTTCTATGAGACGGCCGCCCATCGCGCGCTCCTGGGCCTTCAGCTCGGTGTCGTCGAGCTCAAGAACGATATCGCCTTCCCGAACGATTGAACCTTCGCTGACATGAAGAGCGCGAACGATGCCGCCGTCGAGATGCTGCACGGCTTGCCGATGCCCGGCGACGATGATCTGGCCATTTGCCACGACCGCAGCGTCGAGCGGCGTCAGCGCGGCCCAGCCAAGGAATCCGACAAAGAACAGGCTGGCGACGGCTGCGCCACGTGTGATTTCGGGCCACGGACTGTCGAGTGAATCTTCAGCCCGCCAGAAGCGCCGCATGAATGTTGAAGTCATGTTCTCGCTCATGTTCTCACGCCGCTCCGCCAACGATGCGACGCGCTTCTACCGGACGAATGGATGCATTCTTCAGTTCAGAAAGAACCTGCTCGCGCGGTCCGAATTTTTCGACCTGACCATCTCGCAGGACGAGCAGCTTGTCCGCCACACCGAGCACACCCGAACGGTGAGTCATGATGATAACGCAGGCGCCACGGGCCTTGGCGAGCTTGAGCGTCGCGACAAGCGACGCGTCGCCTTCGGAGTCGAGGTGGGCATTGGGCTCGTCGAGGACGATAATACCGGGCTCGCCATACAGCGCCCGCGCCAACGCCACGCGTTGCGCCTGACCTGCCGAAACTCCCTCGCCGCGAAGACCAAGCATCGAGTTATACCCTTGCGGGAAACGCTGGATCATCTCGTGAGCGCCGGCGACCTGCGCAGCGGGGACAACGCCCTTGCCTGCTTCCGGATCAGCGCTGAACCGGCAGATATTCTCGCCGATCGTTCCGGCAAACAGGACCGAATCCTGAGGCAGGTAGCCGAGATGGGCGCCCAGATCATCTGCATCCCAGTCAGCGATGTTGGCCCCATCAACCCGAATGGTTCCGGCGGTGGGAATCTGCGCGCCGACCAGAGCACGCGCCAGGGTCGATTTGCCTGCGCCCGAGGGACCGATCACCCCGAGAATCTCGCCAGCCGCAACCGAGAAGCTGACATCGGCCAACAGCAGCCTGTCCTGCCCGGGCGCCCGGACGGTGATGCCTTCAGCGCTGAGGCTGCTTTTGGGAGCCGGCAAGGCCTGGCGGGGCGTTTCGTCAGCCAAGCCATCCAGCACGCCGATGATTGCTGTTTTTGCGGCGCGGGCGAGCGTTATCTGACGCCAGCTCCCGACGATCTGCTCGATAGGCGCCAGCGCACGGCCCGTCAGAATTGAAGCGGCAATGAGGGCGCCGCCAGAGATTTCTTCGCGAACGGCGAGATAGGCGCCAACGCCAAGGCTGGCCGATTGAAGCACCATTCTCAACAAGCGGATCATGCCTGCATAGCGGCCCGCAACGAAGTGATTGCGCGCTTCCGACTGGTTCAGACGGCTGCGCTCCGCAATCAGACGGCCCGACATCGCGCCTCTCATTCCAAGCGCGCGGATCGTACCCCTGCTGACATGGTTCATCTCCGCCGACGCGTAGGCGGCCGGCATCTTTGCGGCTGCTTCCGCCGTATGCTTGCGGGTGGCGCGCTCGCCGAGCAGCGCAAGACCGACAAGCAACATCGCGCCGCCCAGGATCAGCGACCCCAGCAGCGGATGAAATCCGAAAGCGACGATGACGAACAAGGGCGCGAACGGCAGGTCCATCATGCCGGTCGTGCCGGGTCCCTGCATGTACTGGCGATAGGTGTCGAATTCCCGAAGGATCTGCGCGTTGCGAGCGTCCACCCGATCGCGCGTCTCGAACCCTGCCCGGACAAGTTTCGGACTCAGGACCTGATCAAGACGAAGCGCAGCGCGGGAGAGCAAGCGTTGCCGGCTGCCTTCCAGATAGGAATGCACGATGAGGGCGAACACGACGAGGGCGCTGAGGAAGAACAGCGTGAGCAGCCCGCGCGAAGTGAGAACGCGGTCATAGACCTGCATCATGTAGATCGATGGCGACAGGTAGAGGATCGCGATCAATGCGGAAAATATCCGGGCCGCCCGGTAGTGCGGACTACACACCTTCAGGGCGTCGGCAAACGCCTGCTCCCCGCGCGAACCGCGCGTGGAATTGCCGTCCCAACCAAAACGATGTGCGAGGCTCAACTGCGTTTCCTTCCGCTTTTCGGCTCGATTTCGAGGTCGATTGCGATCGTCAGACGTGTGAACTGAAGCCAGATTCAACCGAGTAACGGTCCGGGGATGCAACCTTGATGCCGTGAGCCGGGGAATTCGGCGGCAACCACTCCCGCGTTAAGCGATTCACGAATGGAGACCGGGAATTAACCAACTCCGCGTGCCTCGAAGCGGGCCACCGGGCCGTGTTCAGGTCACCCCATACAGCATGGTTAACGATAAGTTGCACAGGCAAGCGCCTGATCGGAGAGGCGCGTGCGCTTCAAGGTCATCAGTTAAGACTTTCCGGCCGGGACGGCTGGCAACTCGAAACCGGGACAAGGGCGCACTTGCCGTTCGGGCAACTCCCTGTATTGATCCGCCCGCGACAGGTTCCTCTCAAGAGGATTCAAAGGGAACCGGGTTAAGGCCCGGGCTGCCCCCGCAACTGTAAGCGGCGAGCCGCGCACCATCAGCCACTGGGACGTCCCCTCGGGACTACCGGGAAGGCGGTGCGCCAAGCGACGACCCGCGAGCCAGGAGACCTGCCTGTTGCAGTCGTCTTTCGACGGTCCGGGGATGGGCCGCTCGAGCGGAGTATTCCGATTGGCGACGTCTTTGACCGTGCTTCGGCGCGGCGGCGACGCCGTGTTCGTGGACGGTCTCCAACATTGTGGAGACGTCATATGAGACTGCATTCGAAGACTTCCTGGATCACGCTGGCGGCGTGTGCCGCTTTCGCGCCGTCCGCCCTGGCCCAGACCGATGACCCCGACCGCGACATCATTGTCGTCACGGGTTCGGCCACGCCGGTGGAATACGAAAAGCTTGGTCAGACGCTGACCGTCATCACCCGCGATCTGATCGATGATCAAGGCTATACCTATGTCGCCGACGTGCTGCGCCAGGTTCCCGGCGTCGCCGTAAGCCAGAGCGGCGGAGGTGGCGCTCTGGCGCAGGTCCGCACGCGCGGATCGGAAGGCAACCACACCCTCGCCCTTCTCGACGGCATCGACATCTCTAGCCCCGATACGGGTGAGACGGACTTCTCGTCCTTGCTGTCGGGCGATCTCGAACGCATCGAGGTTCTGCGTGGGCCGCAATCCGGATTGTACGGATCGAATGCGCTTGCTGGCGTGGTCAACCTGATCTCGCGTCGCGACATTGATGGCGGCTATGTTGGCGTCAGCGCCGAGGGCGGCTCGTTCGGCACGCTGCAGCTGCAAGGCAATGCCGGCTTCGGCAACGGCGACGATTATGCCGCGATCGGCTTCCATGCGTTGAACAGCGATGGCTACGACATTTCTCCGGACACCACCGCACAGGGCGTTCCGGGCGTTGGCGTCGGCGGCAGGGCTGGCGACAAGGAAGGCAACAGCACCGCCACGGTCTATCTGCGCGGCGGCAAAGCCATCAATGATACTTTCCGCGTCGACGGCATCATGCGCTATCTCAAGAAAGACGCAGGCCTTGATGGTCAGGCCTACAACGATCCGATCCCCGGCCAGACCTATGATGACGCCACCGAAACGCATCAGAAGCAGTTTCTGGCTGGCGCATCCGCGACACTCGACCTGCTCGACGGAAAGTGGCTGACAACGGCGTCCGCTTCCTATCTTGACGAAGAGCGCCGGTCGGCTTTCACGAACTTCCCCTTCCTGCTTCCGGGACAAGCTCCAACCGCTGACGATCTCGACGACCCAGCCTCACCAAGCGGAGCGGATGCATCGCGCACGAAGTTCACCCTTGAATCGACCTACGAGTTCGGCGCTCCTGGCTTCGTCAACTATGTGACCGGCTTCATCGCGAGCAAGAAAGAGACCTATGGCGACCCGTTCACCACGCGCGATGAATCACGCGAACTGATCGGCATTGGCGGGCAGTATCGCGGCGAGTTTGCCGAACAGTTCTATGTCTTCGCGACCGTCCGTCACGACGACAACGATGCCTTCGACGATGCCGATACATATAGCGTTGCAGGCTCATGGGTTATTCCGGGGACCGGCACACGCCCGCACGCCAGCTACGGAACGGGCGTCACCAACCCGACCTTCTTCGAGCAGTTCGGCTTCAGCCCGGCGACCTTCACCGGCAATCCCGATCTCGTGCCGGAAGAATCGAAGGGCTGGGACATCGGCGTTGAGCAGACGCTCTTCAACGGTATGGCTGTGGTCGATCTGACCTATTTCGAAGCAAAGCTCGAACACGAAATCTACACCACGTACGGCCCTGCTCCCGACTATTTTGCGACGTCGGCGAACCGGGCGAGCAAGTCAGATCGCTCGGGCTGGGAAGCCAGCTTCAACGTCCGCCCGACCGCCGACATCGACATTGTGGGCTCCTACACCAAACTCGATGCGACCCAGGGGGCCAACACGGAAATTCGCCGTCCTGAACACCAGGGGGCGATCGACGCCGGCTGGCGCATCGGCGGCGGCCCGGTGAAGCTCAATCTGGGCGTGACCTACAACGGCGAAATGCTCGACACTGATTTCGGCACCTTCCTCGACACTCGCGTCGATCCCTATACGCTGGTCCGGTTCGGCGCGGCGTGGCAGGTAAACGACACGGTCGAGCTTTACGGTCGCGTCGAGAACCTGACCGACGAAGATTATCAGGAAGTGATAGGCTTCAAGGGCGCCCCGCAGGCATTCTACATCGGCATCAGATTCCGCGAGGAAACGAATCGATGAAATCGAGCTGCCACATGAGCCGCCGAACTGCTTGGCGCACACACGTGGCCGCTTTTGCTTTGAGCCTTTTCGCCTTTTGCGGGATGGCTGACATCACGAGAGCTGCGGACGCACAAGCGCGTCCGCAGCGTATCGTGTCGATGAATCTCTGTACCGACGAACTACTCATGCGCATGGTCGATCCATCGCGCATCGCCTCGATCACATATCTTTCGCAGCAGCCGATCAACGCCCCCCTCGGCCTTAATGCGATCGCTTCCGGGCTGAAGACAAACCACGGGCTCGCCGAAGAGATCCTGATGCAGGAGCCCGACCTGATTCTGGCGGGCCGCTTCACGTCCACAACCGCGGTGAGCCTGCTGCGCAAACTCGGCTTCAATATTGTTGTTTTCGACCCTGAGAACACGCTCGACGACATGCGCACGAATATCCGCAAGCTTGGGGAAGTCGTTGGCGAAACCGCGCGCGCCGAAAAAGTCATCGCGAACTTCGACGCGCGGCTTGCTGAGCTCCAGTCACAGATCCCGCCTGGAGAAAGACCCGTGTTCGCCGACATCGGCGTCAACAACTTCATCGCAGGTGAGAACACACTCTATACCCATGTCGTCAACGCCAGCGGTTATCGCACGCTTGGCCAGGCGCTGGGTTTCGACGGCTTCCGCAACGTGCCGCTGGAGGAGGTTCTATCCGTGCAACCCGCGCTCATCTCCACCGCGACGCCGTGGACCAGTCCGCCCTCCATGTCGACCATGGCGCTGCGCCACCCGGCGCTGCGTGCAATGGTGGAAAGCACACCGCAAGTCACCATCCCCGAACGCTATACGACCTGCGGAGCGCCAAGCGTTCTTGGGGCCGTCGAGATCCTGGTCGCTGCGCGCAAGGCGGCGGCTGCACAGGTGGCCGAATGAAGTCACCTGTCTCCTACACGCTGCTGATCGCAGGCCTCGCCTTGCTCGTCGGCCTTCTGGCTTTCGTCTCGATGATCGTCGGCCCATCGACGGCCGGCACGTTCGAGCTTTTTGACATGATGGCCCATGGGAAGGCGGATACCGCATGGATGATCATGCGCGAAGTGCGCCTGCCCCGTACCGCTCTCGCCATGCTGGTTGGCATGACACTCGGCATGGCTGGGGCGGCGCTGCAGGGCTTCCTGCGCAATCCGCTCGCCGACCCGGGCGTCATTGGCGTGTCGCCGGCAGCTTCGCTAGGCGCCGTGCTCGCACTCTACACAGGCATCTCCACGCTGATACCTCTCGCACTGCCCTTGATGGGTATTCTGGGGGCGTTGCTTTGCGCCTTGCTGCTGCAAGGCCTCGCGCGGCGTGGCGGCGTGCTGACGCTTGTTCTGGCGGGTGTTGCCGTATCAAGCCTGTGCGCTGCGATGATGTCGCTCGCGCTCAATCTTTCACCGAATCCATACGCCGCAGCCGAGATCATGTTCTGGCTGATGGGCTCGGTGACGGACCGCAGCATGGATCACCTCCTGCTCGCAGGACCGTTGATGGTTCTTGGATGGCTTCTGCTGGCCGCATCCGTGCGCGCACTTGACGCTCTCAGCCTCGGTGAGGAAGCGGCCGCGGGGTTGGGCGTCAATCTTGGCCGTACCCGCATGCTTGTTATCACTGGCACCGCGATCAGTGTCGGCGCAGGAACGGCTGTCACGGGCGGCATCGGCTTCATCGGTCTCGTCGTGCCTCACCTGCTTCGTCCCCTGGTCGGACACACGCCCAGCCGGCTTCTGCTGGCGAGCGCGCTCGGCGGCGGCGCTCTTCTGCTGGCGGCGGATATTCTCGTTCGCGTTGTCATGCTGGGGCCTGAACTGAAGCTCGGCGTACTGACCGCCCTGATCGGCGCACCCTTCTTCCTCTGGCTGATCTTCCGCGCGCGGACGGAGCTTGAGTCGTGAAGCTCGAAGCAAAAAGTGTCAGCGTTTCGATCCGTAGCCGCGAACTGGTGTCGCGTGCGTCTCTCCACATATCCGGCGGCGAACTCGTCGGACTGATCGGACCCAACGGCGCGGGAAAATCCACGCTGCTGCGCGCGATACTCGGCATCACCGAAAAATCTGCCGGCGACATTATGCTCGACGGCAAGGACTTTCTCGCCCTGCCCGGCAGCGAGCGTGCGCGGGCCGTCGCATTCCTGCCTCAGGAACGGCGCGTCGAATGGCGCCTGCCCGCCCATGACATCGTCATGCTTGGCCGATATCCCCACCAGACCGGTTTCGGCGGCCCCACACCCGAAGATCGTGCGGCGGTCGATCGCGCGCTTGAAGCGGTCGATGGCAATGGCCTGCGCGACCGTCCCGTCGCTGTCCTTTCCGGGGGCGAGCGCACGCGCATCCTGCTGGCGCGGGCATTGGCCGTCGAAGCCCCGTTGCTACTGGTCGATGAGCCCATCGCTGCCCTCGACCCCTATCACCAGCTCCATGTCATGGAGATCCTGCGCGAACGGGCCAGAAACGGCTGCGGTGTGCTGGCCGTGATCCACGATCTCGCCCTCGCCGAGCGCTTCATGGACCGCCTTGTCCTGATGGATTCCGGCCGCATCGTCGCCGATGCCGCCCCAGCCTCGGTTCTCACGCCTGAGCGACTTGCGACGGTCTATCGTATCGCCGGAACACCTCCCCGGCGGCTTCCGTAAGCGTCAAGTAGCACAATCGTTATCCGCGAACCCAGCAATCGCGCGCTAAGGGAAGCTGGCTGCCGTTGAAATTTGGCATGAAAACCCGTAGTAATCACAATTACAGGTCCTGAAGAGCCTTCCCGGGAGAATAAGAATGAAACGTGTTCTGCTCGCTTCAACAATGGCGTTGGCCATTGCGGGCGTTGCGACGGTAATCGGCGTCTCCGCCATTGCCGCCCCTGCCCCGTCAATCACGGTTTCGGTGCCCGAGCGGGCCGACAACTTTCAGCTGACCGACCACACCCGGCTGGCCCACGAGCTTCACTACTTCAAGGACGCCAAGGCGATCGTCCTGATGAGCCAGATCAATGGCTCGGACGTGTCGCGCAAATCGGCTAGCGAGCTTGAGAAGCTGAAGGCCGCCTACAAGGACCAGGGCGTCCTCTTCTACATGATCAACTCGAAGGACTCGCGCGATGCCGCAGCCGTCGAGGCGAAAGCCCAGAGCTTTGACATACCGATCCTCGTGGACGAGCTGCAGCTTGTCGGCGAGTCGCTGGGCGTGCAACGCGAAGGCGAGATCTTCGTCGTTGACCCGAAAAGCGGCTTCAAGATCGCCTATCACGGCCCGCTCGCGCAGACCGCTGCGGCTATCGACTCCGTGGTCGCCGGCAAGGCTGTCGCCAACGCACGCGTTGAAGTGAAATCCGGCGCGACCATCGCCTTCCCGGAACGCGCCAAATCCGCCGAGTTCAAGAACATCTCGTACTCGAAGGACGTGACCGCCATCCTGCAGGACAAGTGCGTGACCTGCCACCAGAAGGGCGGCATCGCCCCCTTCGCGATGGACAGCTATGATGTCGTGAAAACGATGGCGCCGATGATCCGCGAGTCGGTGCGCGCGGAACGGATGCCTCCCTACTTCGCCGACCCGCATATCGGCCACTTCCAGAACGACCAGGGCCTGACGGCCGCGCAGACCAAGACCCTGATCCACTGGATCGAAGCTGGCGCGCCGCGCGGCACGGGCGAGGACTTCCTCAAGACCAAGGCTGGCGAAGCTCCGGAATGGCCGACTTACCTCGGCAAACCCGACGTGATCGTTGATCTGCCTGCGTTCAACGTGCCGGCCGCCGGCATCGTGGAATACCAGAACCAGAAGGTCCCGAACCCGTTCACCGAGGACACCTGGCTGCGCGCGATCTCGATCAAGCCGGGTGACCGCACCGTCCTGCACCACGTCGTGTCGAACCACGTGCCGGATCCGAAACTGCCCAAATCCAAGATCCCGGGCGGTTCGGTCGGCTCGTACACGCCGGGCGCCGAAGCCCAGCTCATCGCCAAGGACGCGGGCGCTCCCGTGCCGGGCGGCGGCAAGCTGAACTTCCAGATGCACTACACAACGACGGGCAAGGCCTCGACCGACAAGACGCAGGTCGGCTTCTACACGCTGAAAGCGCCGCCGAAGTACATCAAGCGCTCCACCGTGGTCTTCGACTTCGGCTTGCAGATTCCGGCTGGCGAAGCCCGCCACAAGGAAGTCGCCTACATCACGACGCCGGCGGACATGTACATCTACACCCTGTATCCGCACTCGCATTACCGCGGCTACCACGTCGAGCTGATGCAGAAGGATGCCGACGGCAAGGAGTCGATGCTTCTCAGCCTGCCGAAGTACGACTTCAACTGGCAGCGCGATTACGATCCGATTGAGCCGATCCTCATCAAGAAAGGCACCAAGCTGATTGCGACCTGGGTGTTCGACAACTCGACGAACAACAAGAAGCTCAACGCCGTGAACAAGGATTCGGCCGGTTCGCCGATCGCTTCCTATAACGACGTCGTCCGCACCGGCGAGCAGTCGCACCAGGAGATGATGTACTTCCGCATCAACTACCGCTGGGCTGACGAGACCGTTGACAACATCCGCAATGACCTGCAATCGCAGCTGATGGCGTCGATGTCGTTCGGCATGATCGACGACAATTATGACGGCATGATCCAGCAGAGCGAACTGAAGGGCATGATGGCTTCGCTGAAGCCGCGCTTCAAAGCACTCGACGTTGACGGCTCGGGCGCGCTCGATCCGGTCGAGCTCAAAGCCAGCGGACTGAAGCTCGGCATCCCGGAAGACGCGCAGATCGATCTCTGATCTCTCTCGCGATTACAAAACGGAAAGGCCGGAGCAAAAGCTCCGGCCTTTTTTGTTTTGCGCCTTATCGCGAGGCGCCCACGCTCAGCTGTCAGTCCGCAAGGGGGCCTGCACGATTAAATCTCAGAAAGAAGAGCCCCTTTTCTGAATGTCCTTAAGGCGCTTTGCGCAAAGCATACTAGATACCGGCGACAGATAGACGCCGTGGGGGCAACGACGGCGCGACTGGGAAGAACGCAACTGACGGGCAGCCTTGGCAGCGCAACCGGATCGTCCGGTACGCGCGAGGGGTGCGCGGATGTATTCGGTCGGGAAGGCAATTGTCTCCGGTCTCTTGCTTACGGTTCTCGCGGCTGGCCTCACGGCGGGGCCGGCGCTGGCGTTTCAGGAAGCCGTCGCGAAGAGCGAGACCTCCCCGGCTGACAGGCTGTTGCAGGAAGTATCGAAGCGCGCCGCAAGCCTCGCCGCCGCGCCGTATGCAAAGCCCTCCGCCGATCTGCCGACGGCATTCCAGGGCCTCGACTATGATGGATATCGCAAGCTTCGCGCGCGGCCGGAGACCATGGTCTGGGGCAAGGCAGGCAATCCGTTCGCTGTCCTGCCCCTTCCGCGTGGCGGCCTCTACCATGACGAAGTCGCAATCCACTTCGTCGACGCCACAGGCCAGGTTCAAAGTCACGCATCGCCCGCTTTCGTCGATTTCGTGGACTTTCCGCAGGCGACCGACGGCCAGCGCGCAGAGCTGGGCGCTTCCGGCTGGCGCGCCATCACGAAGCCGGGACAAGCAGGCATTGGCTATGAGTTCGCTGTCTTCCAGGGCGGTACATATTTCCGCGCCGTCGGCGACGGCCAGATATACGGCGTGTCCGCTCGCGCCCTGGCGATCGGCGCCGGTTCGCCGCAAGGCGAGGAGTTTCCACGCTTCACCGATTTCTGGATCATCGAACCAGCCAATCCTGGGAATAGGCCGGGGAATGGAGACGAAAGCCTGACCTTCATCGCGCTGGCGGATTCGCCGGCCGCGGCGGCGGCCTATCGCTTCGTGCTCCGGCCGGGGAGCGACGCCACCATCGATGTTGCGGCTGAGATTCATCTGCGCACCGATATCTCCGAGGCCGGCGTCGCTCCCCTTTCCAGCATGTATCTGCGCGGCCAGACCGATCCGCACATGAAGTCGGATGCCCGCGCTGAAGTGCACGACAGCGACGGCCTTTCGATCCTGTCATCAACAGGCGAACACATCTGGCGCCCGCTGCTGAACCCGGCGGCCGTACAGGTCTCGGCGTTTGCCGGCGGCATTGCAGGTTTCGGCCTTGAGCAACGCCATCGCGACGCATCCGCCTATGGCGATAGCGAGGCCCGGTACGAAGACCGGCCCAGCATCTGGATCGAGCCCCTGGGCAATTGGGGCGCGGGCGAAGTGCGGCTGCTCGAAATTCCGACTGCCAATGAATACGCGGACAATGTCGCCGCCTTCTGGCGCCCGGCGGATATCTGGCGCGCCGGTTCGGTGCAGCGCCTCGCCTATCGTCTTCACTGGACGGACGCATCGCAGAAGGCCGCCATCGCGCGGGTTGTATCGACCCGGATCGAGCGCGCGCCGGAAAGCAAACGCCTGCAGCGCATCACGATCGAGTTCGCCGGGCAGTCCGGCTTCGCCATCAAGGACCTGCGCCCCGACGTTTGGGCCACGTCCGGCGTCATATCCAACATCCAGATCATTCCGGGCGCCGATACGCGCGTCCAGCTCAGCTTCGACCTCGAACCCGGCGCCTCGCCGGTGATCGAGCTTCACGCCGCCCTCGCCGACTCCAACTCCCAGCAAACAGAAACGTGGTTGTTCCGATGGACGCCAGAGTAAAACTCGACGCCCCGGCGCTGGTCATCCGACCGGCTCCGGAGACGCCGCCAGAATCGCCACTGGCGATGCCCCAGCAACGAGTATCGTCCGCGCGCGTGCATGTGCGCGGCGAACAGGATGGCCGCTGGAGGCTCTGGACCTTGCTGGTAGCGGCGCTGGCCACCACCACGCTGGCGGCCACGCACGCATGGAGCGCCATGAACACTGACGGTGTTGCTCCACTTGAATGGGTCGGACTCGTCCTGCTTGCAGCCAACCTCGCCTGGATCTCGCTTGCCGCCGCCACGGCGGTCGCGGGCGCTGCAATCCTCGCATCGCGTGAGCCCGGACTACCAGCCGTTTCCAAGCCCCTCGCCACAACCTCGCTGACCGCGATCGTCTTCCCGATCCGCAACGAGGACACCAGCCGCGTCACGGCCGGTGCACAGGCGATCTACGATGCGCTCGCCCGCGCCAATGCCGCCACCGCGTTCGAGATTTTCTTCCTCAGCGACACGACCGACCCCGAACTGGCGCGCGTTGAAGAAGACGCCATTTGCCGCCTTCGCGCTGCGCGGCCTGAAGCCGGCATCTTCTATCGCCGCCGGACGCTCAACCACGGGCGCAAGGCCGGCAACGTCTCGGACTTCGTGCGCCGTTGGGGTGGACGCTACGAATACATGGCCGTGTTCGACGCCGACAGCCTGATGTCCGCCGAAGCCTTGATCGAACTGGTCCAGCGCATGGATGCGCGGCCCGGCACCGCCCTGATCCAGACTGTGCCGACCATCGTGAACGCGCAAACGCTGATGGCGCGCTCGCAACAGTTCGCCATGCGCGCTTACGGACAGATATTCGGAACAGGCCTTGCCTGGTGGTCAGGCGGCGCCGGGAATTTCTGGGGTCACAACGCGATCATCCGCGTCAGCGCATTTGCGGCCCATGCCGGCCTGCCCGACCTGCCGGGCCGCGGCCCGTTGGGCGGCCACATCATGAGCCACGACTTTGTCGAAGCAGCCCTGCTGCGCCGCGCCGGATGGCGCGTGGAAATCGCGCCGGAGATCGAAGGCAGCTACGAGGAATCCCCTCCTACACTCGAAGACCTCTCCGCGCGTGACCGCCGCTGGGCGCAGGGCAACCTGCAGCATCTCAAGCTCATCGGCGCACGCGGTTTCGATCCCGTCAGCCGGGCGCACATCTTCGCGGGCGTGATGGGTTATGCGTCTGCCCTGCTCTGGTTCTCACTGATCCTCGTCAGCGCAACGCTTGCCTGGATCGACAAGCCAAACGGCGCGCCCGCCGCAGGCGGCATGGATATCTCGCTGCTTCTTCTCACCACGCTCATCGTCCTGTCGCCGAAGTGGCTGGCGCTGATCCTCTGGGCGATGGGCAAACTCCCCGGCTGGGAACGGCAGCCAGGCTTTCTCGCCGGCTTGTTCGCCGAGGCGATCGTTTCGGCAATCACCGCGCCCATCATGATGATCAGCCAGGCGCAGGCTGTCATCGCGCCGTTCCTGGGCCGTGACGCAGGATGGCGGCCGCAGGCCCGGGTCGCCCATTGCTGCGCCTCGAACGGAAATCGCTTCGTGCCGCAACTCGTGGCCGGACTGGCGCTTTGCGCGACCATGCTGGTCAACGCAGGTTTTGCCGCGTGGACGCTTCCGGTGGCCGCAAGCCTCCTGTTCGCTGGCCCGATCGCTGCCGGTCTCGCCTACGCACCACGCCGCCGCAGCTGGCTCTGGCGCGCAATGGCGACCCCGGAAGACCTGAGGCCGCCGGCGATTGTCAGTTCCGCGCGTCGGGCAGCCGGACGGCTCAACTGGCAGGCGGCCGTAGAGAGAAAGCACGCACTGACACCGGCCGTGCTTGCACCGCTCAAAGTCGTGGAAACAGGCGAGGCCCACGTCTAACGCGCAATCGCGCGGCGTTCCGGGGGCCTACGTCGGCGGGCTCAGCGCCCGAGCCCGATCTTTTCCCGGATCTTGTCCGCGAACAGCGCGCCGGGATTCTCCGGGATTTCCTTCAGCACGGCGGCGCGCGCCTTGGACCCCATCTGCTCGAGAGCGCCGCGCTCGGCCCACATGCGCTCAAGCGCCAGTGAAAGCTGGCTGATAGTCGGAGCGCCCGCGATGAAGCCGGAGACGCCGTCCTCAAGCAATTCAGGATTGCCTGCGATATCGGTCGTCAGTACGGGCCGTCCGCTCATCATCGCCTCGACGATCGTGATCGGCAGACCTTCAGACCGTGACGGCTGTACCAGCAGATGCTGCGTGGCCCAGATATCGGAAATCTTTGTATGTCCTTTCAGAAGGACACGCTCTTCCAGGCCCGCGTCTCGGATCATCTTCTCGATCAGCGGGCGTCCATCGCCGTCGCCGTAAATGCTGAGACGCCATTTGCGATCGCGCCATTCGTCGCCGCTCAGCGTTTCGATCAGCACGTCCTGACCCTTGGTCCGCAAGTCCAGGCGGCCAACGCACGCCATTTCCAGTCTTTCCGTTGCAGGAGCGGCCGGCCAGGCGGGCGGCGCGTTGCGGTCCACCCCATACGGATTGCGGATGATTTCGGTGTTCTCGCTGGTGAACATCGCCTGCTTGCGCGCCAACTTCATGTTGGCTTGCGAGACGAAGTACATCGTGTCGGCCTTCTCAACCGCACGTCGATAACGATCGATCTCGTGCGGATACGGCCACCAGTTGTCGCGGTTGGAGTGCGCCACTGCGATGTAGCGCCAGCCGTTCGCGAGAAACATGTCGGTATAGTCCGGCTCGGGCATCGCAAACCCGTCGCTGATCACGACGAGGGCCGGCGGCGTCTCGCGCATCCATCGCTCGAGCTTGGCGAGCATCGGATGTCCCTTGCCGCCCATCAGCTTGTGCGCGAGCTTTTTCCAGCGGCCCGGATAAGAATCGCGGAACATCATCTCGACGCCGGCTTCCTGCAGAGCCTGAACCTTGCGGTGAAGCGGCGCCCAACGCCCAACGCTCGCCCGGACTTCGACGCCGGACTTCACCAGATTCATGGCGGCTTCGTACCAGAGCTCTTCCGAGCCGCCCCACGGGTCGCTCAGCATCGTCGAGACGAAGACGACAGGACCGGGTCGCCGTGCTTGCGTTTGCGTCATTGCGAAGTCCGCTCGGTTATCCCATCGACCGGGCCATTGCCCAGACAGCCGCCATTCGTCGGCGAGCTGCGTTTCCCCGCTAGGGCGAGCAAGCGCCATGCCATGACCTTGAGGCAGCATTAACCGGAAGCGACATGGTTCCAGCGCGGCCAATCCGGCCTGCTAACCATCCATGTACGTGTTCCAGGCTGGTGGGCGGTACAGGGATCGAACCTGTGACCCCTACCATGTCAAGGTAGTGCTCTACCGCTGAGCTAACCGCCCCTTCTTCAATAAAGAAGGCCAGCCTTTGGAACGCGCCCCTTTCGGGCGAGGGGCGTCTAATGCCCCCAAGCGGCTTTGGCGTCAATGCCGGTAAAAGAAGCCGCGAAACCGTGTCTCAGGCGGCCATAACCCGCTCGACCTCGTCCACCAGCTCGCGCAGGTGGAAGGGCTTGGACAGAACCTTGGCGCCGGCCGGGGCAGGTCCGCCCGCCGAGAGGGCGACGCCAGCGAAACCCGTAATGAAAACGATCTTCATGGCCGGATCGAGTTCTGCGCCACGGCGCGCCAGCTCGATGCCGTCCAGACCCGGCATGACGATGTCGGTCAGCAGAAGGTCGAACACTTCGCGTTCGAGCGCTTTCAGGGCCGTCCGGCCCTCGTCGAAATCCTTCACGACATGTCCGGCGCGCTTGAGCGCGTTGACGAGGAAGCCTCTCAGGCTGTCGTCATCCTCGGCGAGGAGTATCTTGGCCATGACGTCCCTGGAGCTTCGAGTCGGCGCGACTACGCTACGATTTGTGAGCCGACGTGGTAAACTAGGTATGAACACGCCTTGACCCGGGGGCCACGTCCGAAAATATGGTGGGATGTTTCCCGGGCTGATGATCTTCTCCGATCCGGCATCCGCCGATCCCAAATCCCGTGCGCCAGAGGCGGAACGGACAGGATTTTCCTTTTCGATCGATGAGCCTGTTTCGGTCGTTTCGCCTGCGGTTTTTGCCTCCCCCCACTCCGGACGCCTTTATCCGAAGGGGTTTCTGGAGACCTGCGCTGCGGCAACGCTGGATCTGCGGCGCATCGAGGATGCCTATGTCGACCGGCTACTGGCCGATGTTCATGAATCGGGATCGCCCGTCATCTGCGGGCTTGTGGGCCGCGCTTTCGTCGATCTGAACCGGGCGGAGTCCGAAATGGACCCGGCCATGTTCGTTGACCCGTCTCCGAGCTGGTTTTCCCAGCGGTCGCCACGGGTGGATGCCGGGCTGGGGTGCATTCCCCGGGTCGCGCATAACGGGACCCCGATCTACAGCCACAAGCTGCGCCGGGAGGAAGCCGATCGCCGGCTGGAGCAGGTCTATAAGCCCTATCACCGGGCCCTGGAGGCCCTGCTGAAGCGGGCGCAGGCCATGTTCGGGCAGGCCTGGC
>Ga0208460_10000489_pt1 | contig 27473 bp, 29 predicted proteins | sample AD_STIC10_MetaG_FD_184436 | JGI IMG/M metagenome (GOLD analysis project Ga0208460, IMG submission 184436) | Active sludge microbial communities of municipal wastewater-treating anaerobic digesters from USA - AD_STIC10_MetaG (SPAdes) (version 2) | ecosystem: Engineered > Bioreactor > Anaerobic >... | reverse complement strand
GCCGTGCGGGGTCTTCGGGGATCAGCCCTGCGGCGAAGGGGGGTCCGGCTGGCAGTGACGTGGTTGGTCCCGCACGGGAGCGTTCCGGCAACGATAGGGTGGATGCCCCTTGATGAGCACCGGCAAGGGTGGCCTGTAAGGTGATCAGCGGATCAGGCGCGCCCGTAATGGGCATCCCGCTTGAGCACCTGCTCAAGGCCACTAGCTTACTTTGAACTGATTACCGCAAGTCATACCAGACCCCACGCCCGCTCCCATGTCGATTGAGACTGCCGCGCTCAACCAAGTTACGGAAATGCTGCTTTAAAGTGTGACGGCTGGCCCCGGTTAGCCTGATGGTGTCACCAATGGTCACACGTCCGTGCTCGCGGGCGAACTCGACAATCTGAAGCGACAGCTCCGGCATCGCCGCCAATACGATCTTCTCGCGCTCGACTTTCTTCTCCAGTCGGCGAACCTGCTCGGCAAGTGACCGCAGGAAGAACACCAGCCATGGTTGCCAGTTGGGTGATTCGGTACGGATCGTTCCCTGAGTCTGGCGTAGCGCCAGGTAATAGGCTTCCTTGTTGACCTCGATCACGCTTTCCAGCGAGCTGTAGGGTACATAGGCGTAGCCCGCCTGAATCAGCAGCAGGGTGGTCAGCACGCGGCTGAGGCGGCCATTGCCATCCTGGAAGGGGTGTATTTCGAGAAACACCACCACGAAGATTGAAATGATCAGCAGGGGATGCAGGTGCGCCTTGGCACGCTCCTGGGCGACCCATGCGATCAATTCCGCCATCAGACGCGGCGTATCAAACGGGGTGGCGGTTTCGAACACGATGCCGATCTGGGTGCCATTTTCGTCGAAGGCAGCCACGCTGTTGGAATGGGTCTTGTACTGGCCCCGGTGCCGTTCATCCTTTTCACTATGGCGCAGCAGCGTCTGATGCAACTGTTTGACGTGGTTTTCGTTCAAGGGGATGTTCTCCCACGAACTGAACACCAGATCCATGAGTTCGGCGTAGCCTGCCACTTCCTGCTCGTCGCGGGTCTCAAAGGACTTGATCTCCAGATTGGAGAGCAGCTGTTCGACTTCACGATCAGACAACTTGCTGCCTTCAATCCGCGTGGAGGAGCCGATGCTCTCGATGGTTGCCACGCGCCGAAGGGCGGACAGCCGGTCTGGGGCAAGGGTGCCCAGAGCGCGCCAGGCGCCTTTGAACTCATCAATCCGGGCAATCAGGCTCAGGACTTCCGGGGTGATTCGAAGAGACTCAGCGCGCAACATAAAACCAATAATACACCCATTTACATCCAATTAATTGCTTGTGAGTTCGGCTGCTGAATTACGGAGTCAGCCCAATAAAGCACCCATTTACACCCATTCCTAAGGCGTGTAGCTTCAACGCGCAGCGGTCCGAGCCAACGGCGCAGGCCGTCGCAGGGCGACAGATGTCGATGAATCCAGGATTGAGGTGAAGGAGCAGGGCAAGCACTGCCGTGCGGGGTCTTCGGGGATCAGCCCTGCGGCAAAGGGGGATCCAACCTGGCGGTGACGTGGTTGCTCCCGCACGGGAGCGTTCCGGCAACGACGGGGTGGATGCCCCTTAATGAGCTCTCGGCAAGGGTGGCCTGGAGGGTGATCCAGCGGATCAGTCGCACCGAGCGACCAAACCGATCAGGCGCGCCTGTAATGGGCATCCCGGTTGGGCAATGCCCCGGGAGATAGGTTTGTATGGCTAGCAAACCTGGATATACGGGGTAACCTTGGTCTCCAGCAATTGAACCAGTGCTGGCTCCATATAGGCATAGTCGTCCGGAATACCCAGACAGACCACCCGCTTGCCATTCAAATGACTTTTGAATCGGGATGCCATCTTGGTCTTGTGGACTTGCTCCATCACAAAGATGATGTCGGCCCATTCAATCAACTCGCCATCCAGTGGCACATCCGCTGAGCTGTGCACCCCTGCAGAAGTACATTCAATCCCTGGCCGTTGAGAAAACACCTGTTCAGCCGTATGACTGCGCAAGCGGTTCTGGGTACAGACAAATAGCAACCGCATCAGGACTCAGCCACAAAACATGGCATTCAGGAATTGCGTTCTTTGTGGAATTGGATGACCTCAACTGAATCGGGCAGCTCCAGCGGAAAATGCCGGACTTCATAAGTCTGCAACAGGGTTCCCAGGACTTCAAGGCGAGCAGCATCCGCTGTGCCTCTCTGGGGATCGGAATCTACCAAGACCGAAACGGTCTGACGTACCATTTGATGGTCGCCATCGTCGCGGATAAAGTGATCGGTCATTAGACAAATTTCCCCTCTTGTCCAGGCCCGCGAACGGGCGGTGTCAATCTGTTTGGAGAACGTGCGCATGTGCTGCATCACACGATCAGACTCAACGCTATCCAGAATGGATTCAGAACAAACCCGACAGAAGTCTCCCCGCACGGCCGAGATGACCGTGGTTTCGCCCTTGTAGGCATATGACAAGTCGCGGGTGTCATGGGTCAGTTCAGTCGCACCGCAAACCGGGCATTTCATGTTAGTTGGAGTCACGCTGTAGCTAGCTTTCTGGGGTGGCCCCTGAGCCACAAAGCCAATGTTGACAGAATTGCAATTTGCAGCTACATTGTAGCCACGTTCTGCATATATTTACCCAACTCAATATTTCATCATTTCATCTATTTCAGAATCAAAATAAACGTCAATATTCATTTTCAATCGCATCAAATACCTCATCACATTCAACACTATGCAAGCAGCAACGTATGGGAAGTCAGCTGAAATCCGCTCGCGGATTGAACCTGACTTGAAAAAACAATCTACCGAAGTGCTCGCCGATCTGGGTCTTGACCTGAGCGGCGCCATCCGGTTGTTTCTGCGACAGGTTGTGGAAGTCCGTGGTTTGCCTTTTGAAGTCCGCAAACCCACTGCCAAAACCATTGCAGCAATGACTGAGGCCCGCGAAATGGCGGCAGCACGTTACGGCTCAGGGAAAGATTTATTTGATGCTCTCGATAAAAAAGCCGGCAAAGTCAAAACGCGCGCCACTACCAAGAAAGTCTGATCACACCAGGCAATTCGGGAAAGACTGGGAGAAACTGACCCATTCGGGCAAGCAGGATATGCAACGTCTCAAGGACGTCATGCTGCTGCTGATTGCCAATGAAGGTGGGCTTCCAGCTGAGTGGCTTGACCATGAACTGGGCGGGGAATGGGCTGATCACCGTGAATGCCACGCAAAAGGTGACTTGCTCCTGATCTACCGGCTTGAGGCCGACTGTGTCACTTTTGTGCGTGCGGGCACGCACTCTGAACTGTTTGGACGATAACGCGCCGGGTCAACGCTTCTGCTTCAAATTGCGCCTCCTTCGCTTTGATATAGGTACGCGAGCAATAGAGATTGCCCAGATAGCCGGTGCGCTCAGTCCGGCCACCATGATCTTTTGCGCACCCAACGCAAAACCAGTTACCTGGCGTCCTGCTGCCGTTTCGACCTGCGGCATTACTCCGCAGGAAGCCGCTTCTCCTGTTTCCAGCCATGGTGAATCTTCCTTCCTTAAAGCGGCTTACCTGCCCCCGTGCGCAATGGCATTCGGGTGATGCTTGGCCAGGATCAAATTCATCTTGTCCACCAGATCGGGGCGGTTAAAGACGATGTGACCCGTCCCTTTCAGGAACCACTTCATGTCGAAGTAGGCGCCGTCCACCGTCTTTAGCTTGTTTCGTTCGGCCGCAGACAAACGCGCGAACCAGCCATTGCGGTGATCCGGCTCCGGCTTGCCGTCCAGGATATGAAACACCCGTTCCAGATCGTCCAGTTCATTGGTCCGGTTGGAATTCGTCGATAGCCAGCGGCTGTTGCTGGTGCCGTAGACGTAGAACAGGGATTCCATGATCACGCGTTTGCCGAACTTGAAGGGCTCGTTCGTCTTGTAGTTCCAGGACAACGATCGAAACAGACCCAGCACCCCACGTTCGAACATGTCACCCCGCGCGCCATGCAGGTTTGTGAAGGTCGCCGTGATGTTTTCAAAGGTAAGGGGCGGCACATCGTGGGAGTACACCTTCTCGCCCCATTCCTTGCGGGCCTGTGCATCCATGAACGTCCGCAGACCGGATTCACTCATCAGGTGGGCCCATGCACCTGCGTCAATGGCCTTGATCCACGCAGTCAGCAGTTCTGCACTATCGATGACGGTCGATCCGCACAAGCGCTTCGTGGAGCTGCGTTGACCGTGAAAAACCACATCCACATCCGGAAATCCCAAGGACCCTGATCTGGCCAACTGGGCTGCTTCCTGCAAGGTCTTCATGCCTTGCTCGACCAAAGCCACCACAGCAGCACGCTGGTTGAGCAGGTTTTTGATACTGATGCTTTTGACAATTTCGCTCATGACAGTGTCTCCTTATTGGTTGATATCGTTGGTTTGCGAAAGGTGAAACACCGTCGTCTGGCGTGGCATCCGGAAGCGCCGAACTTCACCGGTTTCTTTCTCGGTCCGTTCGGCTGGAACAAAGGTGCAGACCTTCACCCCCTGTTGGCCTTCCCGCACGTAGCGTCCCAACGCCTTCCAAGCGTTGAACGTGAACACGTTCACCCGGGGTTTGATATCGTCTGCAGGAATCCCCATCGCCTGAAACCCGCTGTAAATCCCCTCGTAGTTCATGAAGCTTTGTCCGCTCGTCGCGTTGCGCAGCGCTTGCGCAGCTTTTCTTGCCTGCCGCTCGTGCAGGTCTTCATCGAAGTGGTCCCCTGCCCCCTCCCCCGTCATCGCATTGCAAGATTCAGAGCCGGTTGTGGAAGTTGTTGGGTTTGCTGTGGTCATGAGTAAGTTCTCCTGGTTGGGTTAAAAAGGCCATCGCCTCGCTGAGTTCTTTCGCCGTATCCAGGGGGCATGACGGTCAACCAAGGCACAGGCTCCTGGTGACACGAGCGCTTTAGCGCCGTGACTGCAGGTCCGGTGATGAACGGGAGCGTGGAATAAACAGGGTGTGCCTGTCGCGTGACACGCAGTGACTGGCGTCAGGTGCGCACGGCTTTATGCCGCGAAAGCCCGGTCAGCTGTGCCGGCTTGATCTACAGTGCAACCCGGTGAAAGAACTCTGCGTGCGTGGCCGCCCCAGACAGGAAGAAGAAACACGACGACCCGTGCAAACCAGATCAGTCCCCGCTTCCCCGAAGTGGGACTCCAATCAACGCGCAGCGGTCCGAGCCAACGGCGCAGGCCGTCGCAGGGCGACAGATGTCAATGAATCAAGAATTCAGGTGAATGAGCAGGGCAAGCACTGCCGTGCGGGGTCTTCGGGGATCAGCCCTGCGGCGAAGGGGGGTCCGGCTGGCAGTGACGTGGTTGGTCCCGCACGAGAGCGTTCCGGCAACGACGGGGTGGATGCCCCTTGATGAGCTTGCGGCAAGGGTGGCCTGGAGGGTGATCCACCGGATCAGTCGCACCCGCGACCAAGCCGATCAGGCGCGCCCGTAATGGGCATCCCGTTTGAGCACCTGCTCAATGCCCCAGGAAACAGGCTTGAATGGCTACCGGACCTGGATATACGGAGTAACCTTGGTCTCCAACAATTGAACCAGTGCTGGCTCCATATACGCATAGTCGTCCGGAATACCCAGACAGACCACTCGCTTGCCGTTCAATTGACTTTTGAATCGGGATGCCATCTTGGTCTTGTGGACTTGCTCCATCACAAAGATGATGTCCGCCCATTCAATCAGCTCCCTATCCAGAGGCACATCCGCTGAGCTGTGCACACCCGCAGACGAGCATTCAATCCCCGGCCATTGAGAAAAGACCTGCTCAGCCGTCGGACTGCGAAGTCGGTTCTGGGTACACACAAACAGGAGCCGCATCAGGGCCCAGTCAAAACGCTAAGCATCGAGGTCCCATTGATCCTCTAACTCGAAAGCCATATTTACGGGAAGCTGACTTACTTACGCCGCACCGCGGATCAGGCATTCTGCAGAAATACCCAATGTTGCGTTCAGTCGGCGCACCATGGCCAGACTCAAAGGGCGCTTGCGGTTGAGCACTTCATACACGCGGTTCCTGCCACCAATCATTGGCTGCAAATCCTTGGGCTCCAGCCCTTGTTGCTCCATGCGGAATTTGATGGCCTCGATGGGGTCTGGCAGCTCCAGCGGGTAATGTTCAGCTTCATACACCTGCAAGAGAGTGCCAAGAATTTCCAGAAGATCGGCTTCTGGCGTACCCCGCTTCGGGTCCGCGTCGATCAACACCGAGACGGTTTTGAGCGCCGCCTTGTAGTCAGCCTTGGTGTGGATAGGACGAATATTCATGGTGTTTTCCTTCAAAACTGCTCTACCGTATTGGCATCCACGGCGTCATACTCCGCATGCGTGCCAATAAACTTCACATACACGAAGCCCGTGTTGTAAGCCACGGCAACGATCAAACGGTAATCATTGCCTTTGAGGTTAAACACAACGCGCCGGTTTTTCAGAATACTCGCGCTGGCATATTGAGCCTTGATGTCAGCCGGCTGTCTCCATCGAACCTTTTTGACCTCATCGCACCATGCCAACACCGTTTGCCTGGCATCGGGGTGCTTGACTGTAAATCGCAGCAGGGGTGGCAAGGAAACAAGGTGCACATTGCGAGTTTAGTCCCAAATTGGGACTGGCGCAAGCATGTGATTGCTGAACCCCACGTTCATGGAATTCAACCTAGACAGAGGCGGTAAATGCTTGTTTACAGTTTAAGAGCTGATTGCGTGAAAAAGTGCACGGGACCAACTTCTATTCTTTCATGTTTGCAGAGCTCAACCGTTCCGACGGTCTTGGCAGACTGGAAGCGGTCGCTTACAGTTGACTGATCATAAAAAGCAACGTTGGTATATCAAAAACATGACTACTTCCTCCATCAGTCTGCCTGGCAGCTGGGACACCACGCGCAGCAAAGCTCTTGCCGATCTGATCCATCGGTCTTTGCGCCAACTAACTAGCTCCCACAATAGCTCCCACAAACCTGCCAACGGCCCAAACCGGATCGCCAGGCAACACCAAGTTATTCCGGAAACTAGTGAAACGCAGAACATCCCGTCGTGGGAGCAGCGATTCCTTACGTCCATGCAAATCCTGGGCCGTGAATCACCAAGAATACACAACATCGTCGAGTCACTCTGGGGCCGTACTGAATGTAGCCAGTACTTGCAAAAGATGATCCTCGATTGCTGCGATGTCGCAGTAGAAACGCGCGTGGGGTTCAAAGTGGAAACGGTAGCTGCATTCATGTTGTTACTTGAACTTCACGAGGTTCAATTCGGGACCGCTCGGTAATCGATATCTGAATTCAGCACGACTCATAAGTCTGCATGCAGACTCAAGTATTGGGCAGAAATGCCGAAACAGGGATACGGGCAGACCCCAGCCGATAAGCCATCGGCAAGCTGACCCCATAACAACCGACACGGACAAATGATGGACAGCAAGACGACCAAGATGCAAGCCCAATCCGGATTCCCGGCTTCGACCAGTCCAGGCTTTCTGGCAACCAGACCCCTGCCTCTCAAAGATATCCCCTTGATGGACAGGCGCATACGGCAAATGGCCATCATCAGCCGGCAGCATGAACGTATTGCCAGGACCATCGACGCCTTCTGGGGCCAACCAGAATGCGCCAACTACCTCCAGAAGCTAATCATGAGTGGCGGTGACGGCGTGGAAAAAACCCGAGTGGGGTTCAAACCCCAGGTCATGTCAGCCCTGATCGCACTCACGGAGCTACACGATGCCGATCAACAACCCAGTAAAAGATAGAAACCATAGCAATAGAACTAGCGAAAACAACCACAACAACAGAATCAACCTCAATAATCGCTATGCATGTCCAGCACGGACGTGCGGGGACTTCGGGGATCAGCCTTGCGGAGGCGTGGTTGGTCCCGCATGGTAGCGTTCCGGCCATGACGGGTTTGACGCCCCTTGATGAGCAGCGGATTCGCGCCGCAGGCACCCTACTCTCTCTCCCGAGAGTCTGACGACCGACCCGAAACCCCGGTCCCACCGGGTGTTTCAGGCTACGTCCATCGCTTATGCGCTGACCGCTTCAACCGCACGCAAGGGTGCTGGCAACCAGCGACGCCCCTGAAGATGTTGCTGGGCATGCGCCACCGCTCCTTCCTTCTTCATCTTGAGCATGGCCGCTGCCACTTCCGCACCGGCCGTCTCGGTGACCGCTTCCACCAGTTTGGTCTTGGGCACCAGATCAAGATACGACTCTGCGGTGGGTTCCCACCAGTCCGCCATGTCCAGCGACAGGGCTCGGGCGATGGAGGCGGCATGATCCGAACCATCCGCTCTCCCCTGCACCGCTTCGGCACTGTTGGCCGTTGCAAATACGATCAGCGACAAGACCACCTCCTGCGGCTGTTCCAGCAACCAGTCAAACCACGTGGTGGTGTCTTGGGGCAGACGGCGCAGCCAGGACTTGGATTCCTTGTCCAGCATCGCTGCTGCGCGTGAGGTCGCCAGCGTGGTGGAATGCTTCTCCAGTGTCGAGCGCGATTGAGTCAGGCTCACCTTGAGCGGAGAGTTGCTGCTGTCGTATCTGTTGTAAATGGAAATCGCCATTCTGCAAGCTAGCGCGGCCAGTGTGACGGGCTGGTTGCCGAGCATCAACGCCTGAATGGCAGCCGTGCGGTGACTGGACAGGTTCAGCATCAGTTTTTCGGGAACATCGGGACGAGACTTCGCAGCGGTTGGGCTGGCTCCGTCCTCGGAGTCGGGGTGCGATGCCTTCCGGACCGCGCGACGCTCCAACCCGCGATGCACCACCAGATCACCGTCATCCATCGTGACGACGGCTCCGGCAATGGTCTTGTCAAAGGCATTCACGTCGAGCAATGTCTCCTTCAAGGCTGCCAGACGGGCTTCGATGTCTTCCATCTGTCCGGTGAGTTTGTCTGACTCGTCCCAGTCCTCGGCATCGATGGCCTTCTCGTGTTCGGCTTCTAGCTCGTGGTATTTGTTTTCCAGCGGGATACGCGCGGAGGTCATTTCCTTGTACTCGGGTAGGTAACTGCGCTCCAGACGGCTGTGCTGTTGCCGCTCAGTAAAACCATAGTCGGAGAACACATCGACCCATGCCCAGCCCTCACCCCGTACCACCGCCGCCATGGCTTCGAGTTTTTCGCCCAGCATCAAGTCCACCAGCGCGGGATCGGTGAGGTATTGGGTTCCTTCTTCGCTGAACAGGTCAGTCCGTACGCTGCCACCGGCGGCGAGGTAGTTCTCCAGACCAATGGCCTGCACCCGGACATCGGTATCGGCAATCTCGTCTTCGGTGAGTCGCCGCTTGATGGTGTGCGATTGGCGGTTGTGGGGCGACAGGCTGTTCCACACACTCAATTGACGCTCATGGTCGTCAACCGTTGCCAGTGCCATGATCTGATCCAGTGTCATGGCATCGTTGCGGTACAGCTGAAACAGTTCCGGTGCCACATTGGCCATGCGCAGACGTCGCAGCACCTGAATCACCTTCACACCGAACTTGCTGGCAATGGCTTCGACGGTCAATCCCTGCGTCACCATGGACTGGTAGGCGACAAAGGCATCGGCGGGGTGCATCGGCTCCTGGGAGACGTTCTCGGTCAGGCTGATTTCAAACGCTTTCTCCGGCTCGATCACCCGAACTTCTACGGGCGCTTCAAAACCCAGTTTGCCCTGAACGATCAACAAATTCATGGCCGCAAAGCGACGCCCACCGGCTTCGACGGCATAACGTTGGGGTGATCCCTTCTTGGCAGGTGCCAGCGTGACATACAGGGGGTTGAGCAAACCCTGTGCGTCGATCATCGCGGCCAGTTCTTCGACACGGGTCGGCTTCTGGCGGACATTGCCCGGCGACACAAAGAGACTGGACAGTGGCACGTAGATCGAAGCGGATTCGGGGGTCGTGGTGTTGGAACGGTTTGAAGTTGAATGGGTCATGGTGATGTTTGTCATGTGATTTACTAAAGTTGCTTGAATAAATGGCTGTCCGGGTGTTGAGATGTTCAGGACTGCCGTTGCTGAAATGGAGAGATGAAAAGGGATTGGGGTCTACTGCGTCATGGCACCACGCCTTTCCAGATCAACAGGGCCAGCACGGCACCCGCTACCAATGAAGACCTCAACACCAACCGGTCCTTCCAGCCTTCGGGATTCCCAGCTATCGTTTTGCAAGATTCCGAGCCGGTCGTGGAAGTTGTTTGGTGTGATGTCGTCATGGTGTTGCCCCTGTGGTTGATAAAAGTGCCATCGCTTCGCTGAGTTCATTCGCCGTAATGGGTGGAATGCAGAGCGACCAAGGGCCAGGGCTGGGTGACACGCGCGAGGGGTGAGCTCACCCCTTGGTACGGGCGTGACTGCCAGACAGGTGATGTGCGGGACCGTGGAATAAAAAGGGCGTGACTGGCCGCTGTACACGCCAGTGACCGGCGTGACTCGACCGGCTTTATGCCGCGAAAGCCCGCGCAGCAGGACCGACTCGCTCTAAGGTACAACCCAGGCGAAAGAAGTCATTGAAGTGAGTGCTATCACCATAAGCACCCTGACGAGATCACACACGCAGGCACTGTGTGCCTCTGTTTACGCCGTCAGGCGGGCCCATGCACCAACATGAGGCAGTCGCAGGGCGACCGGTAATATTCACCTATGCAAGAATATCCAGTCACCTCAAAATAGATCCTGCATGAACATGTCCCGCCCCGCCTTCACCGTTCACATCTTCAGCATTTACCTGATGGGGTTGGGGATTAGCTTGGCCTTGTTTCCGAATCTGCTGCTCTCGCTGTTCAGCGTGGCACAAACCTCGGAGATCTGGATCCGGGTGGTTGGTATCCTGGCGTTCAACATCGGTGTGTTCTGCTGGTATGCGGCAGCATCGGAGTCCACTGCTTTCTTTCGGGCATCGGTCTACACCCGCACCCTGGTGCTGGTGTCATTCATCGCGTTCGCGTTGTTGGGCATGGCAAGTCCGGTGTTGATCCTGTTTGGCTTGGTGGACTTTGCGGGAGCGATGTGGACCCACGCAGCCCTCAAGCTGGAGCAACGGCGGTCCCTGCCCTACGTCCGAACCCTGATCTAGCAACGAAGCAACTTCGCAGTGTGGACCGATGCCGGGCGCTGCGTGCCGGGTTGAATTCAGGTGAAGCTATTGATGTGTTTCAGGCAAGTGGTGGCCTGGAGGGGGTCCGTCAGGACCGTCGCATAGCGACCAAGCCGGTCAGGCGCGCCCGCAATGGGCATCCCGGCTTTTGCAATGGCAAAAATGCCCCTGGCCTTTGTCCTGCGACTGCCAGCTGCAGAAAGACAGGCGATGCCCAAAGAACTTTTCGGCGCCCCATCAACGCCAATCTATGCCATATTGATGTCCTGAATCAAAGCCATCCAGACTAACCCGCACAGGAGGTCCACATGAACTTCGGGGAATCCTCACCAGAAGAAAGTGCCTTCAATAAAGAGTCTGACCGGAAAGCAGCTGAATACTTCGCCAAAGAACACAAGAAGCGCCTGCTGGAGATGGAAGCCGCGCTTCAGGTCCTATATCGAAAACTGAATCTTCAGCCTGGACAGACCCTGAGCGACTATTTCGGGTTGACGCCCCGCAATGATGGTCTACCTTCAGAAAATCCAATACTAGATCCAGAGGTCGAAGACACCATCGCCCGCTTCTTTGAAGATATCGGCAGATTACTGACTGAGGACGATACGGCAAAGGACTTTCCGAAAGTTCTGGGCTCACCTCGGTCAAAAGGGCCCTGAATCACTCGAAAGCACACTCACATCGACCATGGCAACTTGCGACCCAAAGCGGGTGTAGCGACTGATCAATTGATCGCCTATTAGGCCGGTAAGGGCTGTCAGGAGACGGTCGACATTTTCCAACCGCGGTCCGATCAGGCCCCCTTTGCGGTCATTCACGGGGGCTTTTTCTAATGCAGGCATGCAGCAAAGGCTGACATAGGTTTATTTGAAATTGGCACCTCGGTACCCGACCTTTACCCCAGCACAATGGCCTTCAGCAATGTGAAGTCGATTTGGAGAATGGCTGCAACGGTCAACGACCAAGTGCAGCCATACGGCGAAACCAATAGTCAATACCAGTTGTTTTGTATGAGTCGGTGGGATTGTCTAAGTCTATGGTTTTGGGGCAAGATTCGGTCCCACGGTGTCGCAATCCCCCCTGTTGCTTGAACAGCCGGTCGATCGCCACTTGCCAAATTAAGCAACTGAAAGGCCCATCATGGAATGGCAAGAGATGTTGGATACCTTTGCGCGAATGCCGCCGGCGGACCAGCGTGCCTGGATGCGAATGGCAGCAGGTCTGCTGGCGCTGATGCTGGGCCTACTCTGGCTGGAGAGCCGATATTTCAAGGCCAGTGGCCGTTCAGGCAGTTGGCTGGCCGTGCGTCTGGCGTCGGGGGCCGCTGCGCTGTTAGCTCTGGTAGTCGTGTTCGTGCCAGCACGTGCCATCGGTGGGCCTGAAGCACTGGGCGTCTTTATCCTGATGCTTTACACCGCTGCTCCGCTGCTGTGGTTTGGCAGCCATCTCATGGTCGGGCGGCGTGTCCGGCCATCACTCACTAGCACCGAGAGCTTTGTCTTGGCTTTGACTGGTCTGGCAGTTCTTGCGATTCCAGGCAACGCCTACTTTGCAATGGAAGGACCATTGCATGCTGCCAGACGCGAGATCGCTCAGCGGCGCGAGGTGCCCGCAAACAATCCGACTCTGGAACACACGGTGCAAGCCGTGCAGCGCTACAACCTGGCAGGCGCAGGGCTCATCTACACCCAGTCATTGCTGGGCGCACCAAACACACGCCTGGTGCATGTGGAGCAGCGCCAGAGCGGGTATTGGCCCACGGAAAAGTCCGTAGCGCACCCGGCATACTGCACCAATGGCAACGATGTACACCTGATGTGGTCTGCCAAAGAAGCTCCACCATATTTACGCCTGCACTGGGCACAAAGCAACGGTGCCGTGGTGCGCGCCGAGTTCACGCCCAATATAGCGTTTGATGCAGCGCCGCCCCCTGCGGAATTCACCATCGGCTTCCGTCCGGAAGGGGTCGACCCCATCGCCCCGATTCCGCGTGAGCGCGCCCACCTTGTACTCACAATTGAGGGGCTCACGCCCAACACCCAGATGCTGGGTAGCCCAACCGAAGCGGGCGAAGTGCGCAACACCGATTGCGTGATGACCGGCTTCAAGCGCTGGACACCTGGCCCCAACTGGCAGGTGCAGGCCATAGGTTTGACGTTCCAGATCCCTACTACCGGTGAATTCCTGCGCAGCCTCATAAAGAAACCTTTGTAAAAACAAAGCTACCTAGTCCACAAAAGTTAACTTACTAAGCAAACATCTGAGGACCGTAGCCGACTGCTTTGAGCAAGTTGAAGTCCGCCAGAAACGGCTTGTAAAGAGCAACGAGTTGGGCAACACGTAAGCTGACTGCCGAGACCGGCAGCAAAGGGTCTGTCAAAGCCACTCCGGTTTCGCGGCTGAACGTCGGCTCCACATACCGGAAGAGTCATTCGCGGGTTCAAGTCCTATACCCGCTAACGCGGCTGTCCTGCCGGTTGCCTGACCGCTAGGTTAGTCCGCAATGGGCACGAAGAAGTCTGCAGTGAATGTCAGGTATCTGGCTTGGTAGCGGTGAAATTATTCACTGCTCGAAACCGGTCATTCAGAAATGACAGCTACTGGCCCAATCCTGTCAAAGTTATCCCCCAAAAATGCCCCATAAGCTGTGCACAAGTAGTTGAATACTCATCCAAAGTGTTGCTACTACTAGCTTGCGAGCGATTGCTTAAAAAGATTGCAATCAAAATGCGGACTCCAAAGTCGCGCCAGACTTTATTGCGATCAGTCACCAAACAGTCTTTTCCTTGCTTGTTTGGTCGTTTTTTCGACATAACGACTCACCTTGTTCGCCATCACGGTTTCTCCACCTGGCTTGAGTCCGGGTCGAATACTTGAAACGGCATCTGAAATTGCATGCGGCATCTTCTTCGCGACTTCTTGGCCGATGCTCAACGCAAATCCCGGTCGGACATCTAATTGTTCAGCCATGGCAACGATGTGCTTGGCTTCCATTTCTCCCGGCAACGTGGTCCCCCCAATATCAAACGCAAAGTGCTTCGACAGACCTGGGTAGATGCGGGTACACATCAGGTCATAAAACGGTGTGAGTCGAGTACCGCCCTCTGGCGGGCAATAGATGGACAGGTTCTTGGCATGACTGTCGTTGTTACCCGTAAAAATATTGAAGAACACCCAAGCCAACAGGCGTCTTAGATCCAGGATGGGCACCGTTGAATACGTACGAATCAGATCGGCACAGTCCTTCAAACTGGGGCCACCTTCAGACTCGTATTTCTTCTCCGATGGCAGTGAACTGAGCTGGCAGATGTCGTACTGCATGCTGCGGCCAATCGTCCCATCCGGTCGCACATAGCGGTCAAAGCGCTTGACAACACACGACTTGGTTTTGGGTTCAAAGAACACATCGGCCACTCGGAGCCCACAGAGCGCAGCTGCCTTCATCACAATAGTCTCATTGATGGCAGAACCCCAAACGCCATCAATCCTTTGGATGTCAGGTTTGACGATGTGCGTCGATGGGCTAACACCCTCCCCCAGCATGGGTATTCCATCTTCAAAAAGTGCTATGGACAGCTTGTCCTGAGCGCCTGCCAATGAAATCCGAGTGCCCTGGCTTTTCAGGGTAATCGCCAGAGCGGCCTTTGTACGCAGCTCCGCTGCGAGCTCCTCCCAGCTTGTCGGCTGATACTGATGTGGCTCTGGCTTTTGACCTGATGGCAACAGGACAAATCCGCCAGCCGTGTCGCCAGCGACTGCGTGCAGCAAGCCAAACAGGGTGCTGGCCTTTCTTTGCGTGAAAAGGTAACTCCGTAACTCGCCTTCTGGAAGCAGATTCTCAAAGAAGGAGGTTACCCCGTCTGCTGACGTTCGCCCGGCGGCCAGCGTGATCGTTGCAATTTGAAGGGCTTTGTGATCTCGCCACCATGCGGCGTATTCAAAGGACAGGGGTGAGGTATCGAAGACATGACCCACCAGGTCGTTCTCGAAGTACACGTCCAGACAGGTTGGGTGGGTCGCCATCACAGCGACCCTCCTGACTTGGTTTGCACCACAACTTCGAGACCGAGCAGGTCCAGAACTTCCAACGCCATTTGAATTTGGAGAGTTGGTTTGCCCTTTTCCAGGTCAACGATGAATCGGTTGCCGGTATTGGCCAGGCCGGAGACATCCTCTTGCTTGAGTCCCAGCAGCTGCCTCTGCCGGCGAGCGATGTCACCCACATCGACAGATGATCGGACGACCTGCCTAGATTGGTTTGAATTACCGCTCGGTAATAGACTGACTTTTGTCTGCATGACTTTCACCCTAAATTACCGTCCGGTAATATTGCTACGGTTCGAGGTACTTTATCAGACAATATTACCGACCGGTAATATTTTTGATCGGCATTAAATCCGTGCCACGACAAAATGAAGCAGCTTGTAGGGCAAATAGTCTTTTACCTCTTCGACAGGTATTTGCTGAATATCTGTCAGACAGGTAGTCCGTCCCTGCCGATATAGACAGCGATGACGGCCGCAGCTCAGCGCTTCTTATTCGGTCGAGGAACTGGGAGGGCGATCAACTTTGCCAAAGCTTCAGCACTGGTAAATCCGCCTTTTGCGATCCAGTCGCGCTCGCCTCGACGGTCGACGACCTCGGTTTGCTCCCCATTGTTCGTGGTCGCAGTCGTCGTTTTCTTCGGTGAAGATCGCAATCGCCCGGATGACGGCGATGTCTCCGTTTGAGCTACGGTTCGTGACGCAGGCAAACGTGCATCTTGCAACTCACGTCCGAGTGGGTCTGCTTTGACCAGCAATTCCAGGTCATTTTCGACGCCCAATACTTGCATCACTGACAGGTAGGCGCCTATCGTCACGCCGGATCGGCCGCGCTCCAGGCTGCGCAGGGTCATTGGCGACATGCCGGCACGCTCTGCTACGAGTTTGGCCGGAAATCGACGCCGGTGTCGCGCCAAACGCAGCCGTTCGCCAAACTGTTGCAACAGCATGTCGGTAGACGGGAGTAAAGGAGCGATATTCTTCGCCATTGTGTAATTATTCTGGCGAATTTCAATCATATCCGCCGGAATACTGACACATCATGCATACAGTATGCGTCATTAATCTATTGGATTCGCCGCGAAGGTCAACTAACTCGGCACCCGCCCAGCAATGTGCTGCGAACTCGCACATTGCACCCAAGACAACTGCGCGCTGCGCCATCAGGCCAGTACATCAAGCCCATGTTTCTGAACCACTGCCAGCAATTTCAGCGCCATGCCGCTGGGCTGTTTGCTACCGGATTCCCACTTTTGAACCGTCGATTCACTGGTATTCAGGTACCTTGCAAAGACGGGTTGGCTGACATGTGCACGCAAACGAATGCCTTTGATTTGCTTAGGCGCCAAAGTAACTGGTGTGGCCAGGCACGATGCGTCAAACTTGCGCATGGTGGTCAAGTCAATTGCGCCCACTTTTTGTAGCGCGGAAGCAGACGCGTGAATGGCCGCAAAGGCATCACTCTTGAATTTTGGCTTAGTCGTCATGGCAAATCTCCACGAAGTCCCCGCTGACTACCCAAATCTCGCTTTGCCTTGGCAGAGTCCAGTCTCCGCTGGAGGTTTTCAATCACGGTTTCCGAATCAACATAATTGCCCGTTTGCTTGGCGCTTTCCAGTGAATCAAGGCCCCTGGAAATGAACTCAGCTTGGGACCTTGGCTGTAAGCGGTTTGGTGAGGTAAGAGATGTTTTCATACGCAAAGGACAGAGGATTAGCGTGTGGCCCTTTGACAATCAAACAGGCAGGTGCGAATCGAATGCATATCGCCTTGTGGCGCCAGCTTCTTTATTTGGCGGAGCTGGGAACCAGTCAATGGACCACCGTCGACCTCATAGCGTGGCAAAGGTTTTTGGGCTTTTGTATCTTTAGTCTTTTCATGTCGTCTCTTCATGGCGCGTCCTTATGATTAGGATAGAAGAGCCCAAAGGTTGAGAGAGCTCATTTTCCCCAAGGCGCTTTCATCGTCAGCAGCTTGCGAAGCTCGTTATTTGGCGGCAATGGCTTGTCCAGAAGTTTCTGGAATTTGCCAAACGCACCAGAACCCATCGTAGCCAACGACTGATCCAGTAAAACCTCTTGAGCTTCACGGTATGAAGCTTCCAGCATGAAATCCGAACGGCTACGGCACAGTCGGTCAGCAGCCTGGTCGATCAAATCTCGCTGCCATGCCTTGGCGCGAACATGGATAGACGTCAGTTCAATGGTTGGTGCACGCGCCACGGATTAATTCCTTTGTGTTGATGATTAGCTTTCATACTGCCATTATTTGCTCTAGGCGCCTGTTTCTCTTTCGCTTTTTCTGCGTCTTGCGAATTCTGAGGCCCTTCTGCCTGCTCTCCCCTTGCCGTGCTTTCAAGCTTGATGTTCGGTTTCTGGAACGCCAGTATGGCCACAACCAGCTGCCTGGGATTGAATGAACTTCAAAACCCGCAAACTGACGTCATTTGCAAAGTGTCAGAAATTTGTGTATATTTCTAACACCTGTCAACAAGCGCTATGCAAACTCTCGCCGAAGTCATCATGGAGCATGCTTCCGGTTTACCGGAAGGCGTGCCCTTGGTCGCCAAGGAGCTTTTGCACTTGGGCAACCGGGGAGCTATAGACCAGGTGCTGTCCCGGCTTGTCCGCCGTGGCTCGTTGCTGCGTGCAGGCCGAGGCATCTATGTTCTGCCCATTGAAAGTCGCTTCGGTGCGCGGGCTCCGTCAACCTCCAAGATGGTTGAAGGTCTGGCGACCCATAGCGGTGAAACGATTACCTCTCACGGCGCCACTGCCGCCAATGCGTTGGGTTTGACAACCCAAGTTCCCATGCGGGCGGTCTACCTCACGTCCGGGCGCAGTCGGCAATTGAAGCTGGGGGCACAAATGGTTGAGTTTCGGCACGCCCCCGTCTGGCAACTAATCTTTCCTGGACAAGCGGCAGGCGACGTGGTGCGTGCACTGGCATGGTTGGGTCCAGAAAAGGCCGCTGCAGCCATCCGGCAACTCAAAACCAAACTGCCCTCTTCTGACTTGGCGGATGTTGCCTCTGTGCGAGCACGCTTACCAACATGGATGGCACGGGAAGTCAGCGCGCTGGTGCAGCATGCCTGATTTCTTTCAGCTGTCCGCATCAGATCAGCTGGACGCACTCAATGTTGCCTCAGACCGGTCTGGCGTTCCACCTCATTTGCTGGAGAAAGACATTTGGGTGGTCTGGTCTTTACAACACCTCTTCACTGGCCCCTACGCTGAGCATCTCGTTTTCAAGGGTGGGACATCGCTGTCAAAAGCCTATGGCGTGATTCGTCGCTTCTCGGAAGACGTGGACCTTACATATGACATTCGCGCCATCGCCAACGATCTGGTGGGCCAGTCCGAGTCACCCCTTCCAGCGACCAAGAGCCAGGAACGGAAATGGACCAAGGAGATCCGTGCGCGCCTCGCAGAATGGGTTGTCAATTCGATTGTTCCCGGATTCAGAGTCGAGCTAACGAATCTAGGCTTGCCCGCAACCGTACGGGCCGAAGATGAGAAGGTTTTCATAGACTACACACCTCTGATCAGCGGGACAGGGTATGTAGCCTCATCAGTCATGTTGGAGTTTGGTGCCCGCTCGACCGGCGAGCCCAGCGAAAAGCGCAGCATCCTTTGCGATGCCGCTGAACACCTGCAGGGAGTTGAATTTCCGACGGCTTCACCGCAGGTCATGCGTGCTGAGCGCACCTTCTGGGAAAAGGCCACAGCCATACATGTGTTTTGCAGCCAAGGTGAATTCCGCGGTGGTGAACGCTTTGCCCGACATTGGCATGATGTGACACGACTCGACGCAGCAGGCATCGCCGATTTGGCCATTTCAGACAAAGACATTGCTCAAGCAGTTGCTGATCACAAAAGCATATTTTTTGCCGAAAAAGACGCAAGCGGCAAAGCCGTCGACTACCACGCAGCTATAGCCGGATCGCTTCAACTCGTCCCTGCAGACTCGGCTCTAACCACACTGGCAATTGACTACCAGAAGATGGTTGAGGATGGTTTGCTCCTGGACGAGGCCGAACCGTTTGATGAGTTATTGAGAAAGTGCCTCAACATTCAGAAGAAGGCCAACGCAGTGAGGTAAGAGGATTGCATCTGAAGTTCCAGAATTCAGGGCATACGGCTTGCGGTTCGCTGGACCAATCGGCATCGCTGTTCGGCAAGGAAGAGCAAGACTCATTGGAGCAGATAGGTCAGATGGGATTTCGCTAGAAGTCCCCCTGCCCTCCCCTCGCCAGGCTTTCAAACTTGGTGATCGGTTTCAGGAAGGCCAGTTTGACCACGCCCGTAGGGCCGTTACGCTGCTTGGCGATGATGACTTCGGCCACACCGGGCTCCTTGCAGGCGTCCTTGGTGTAGTACTCGTCGCGGTAGATGAACATGATGATGTCGGCATCCTGCTCGATAGCGCCGGATTCACGCAGGTCACTCATCATCGGGCGCTTGTCGGGGCGGGTTTCCACGCTGCGGTTGAGCTGGGACAAAGCAATCACCGGGCACTGCAACTCGCGCGCCAGCATCTTGAGGCCCCGGGAGATCTCGCCCAACTCGGTGGCCCGGTTTTCACCATCGCTGGATGATGAGCCGCTCATCAACTGCAGGTAGTCCACCACGATCAGACCCAGCTTGCCGCACTGACGCGCCAGGCGGCGCGCGTTGGCCCGCAGCTCGCTGGAGGTCAGACCTGCGCTCTCGTCAATGTGCAGCGAAATGTTGCGCAGCTTTTCAATGGCTTCGGTCAGGCGGGGCCACTCTTCGTCGGTCAGCTTGCCTGTGCGCAGGTGACCCTGGTCAATGCGGCCAATCGAGCCCACGATACGCACCGCCAGCTGGGCGGCTCCCATTTCCATGGAAAACACCGCCACCGGCAGGCCTTCATTGAGTGCCACATGTTCGGCAATGTTGATAGCCAGCGCGGTTTTACCCATGGAGGGGCGAGCCGCCAGCACGATCAGGTCGCCCGCCTGAAAACCAGCCGTCATGCGGTCCAGGTCATAAAAGCCGGTGGGCACACCCGTCACATCGTTCGGGTTGTCGGCCATTTCCTGAACGCGGTCAAGCAGCTGAACCACCAGCGTGTCCATGGCCTGGAAGCCCTGCTTGTTGCGCGACCCCTGCTCCCCAATGTTGAAGATTTTCTGCTCAGCCTCATCCACGATGGTCGAAACCGGGCGACCTTGCGGGTTGAAAGCGTTGGTGGCAATTTCGTCGCTGGCCGCGACCAGCTTGCGCAGTACAGAACGCTCGCGCACGATCTCTGCATACCGGCGGATGTTGCCTGCACTGGGCACATACTGGGCCAGCGAGTTCAGGTAGGCCAGGCCACCCACCTCTTCCGCCTTGCCCATGTTTTGAAGGTGCTCAAACACGGTAATGACGTCCGCCGGTTTGGATCCGTTGATCAGGGTGCCAACAGCGGCAAACACCAGTTTGTGTTCGTAGCGGTAGAAGTCACTCTCAGTCAGCAAATCGCCCACGCGGTCCCAGGCGGCGTTGTCCAGCAGCAGACCGCCCAGCACGCTGGATTCCGACTCAATGGAGTGTGGCGGGATGCGCAGTAGAGCTAGTTGCTCATCCCTATCAACATTCATGATTGCTCCGCAAGCGTAGCATCGAGAAGCATGGCGTCCTCAGGCTCAACATTCCAATCTGGGCCATATTTCTCAACTGCAAAGGCGCTCGTCATGTTGTGAAGCAATGGCCCCGCGCTCCAATCACCAGCGGCTACCTTCCGAATGAATTGAGGTGTAGCTAACCCAGTGTTCCTGAAATTCTCTAAAACAAGGTCAGCATACTTTTGCTGCTCTTTTTTAGTCAGTTTAAAGAACTCGAATTTGAGGTCTTCGGTTCTCTTCGCAAGCCACGAACCCGCAGATTTTTCATCTCGTTTACCCACCGTCTCGGCGACGCGCACCTCGACAGTTTCTCTGCGGATAAACCCGCCAGACTCTGCAATCAGTGCTTTCAAATACGCAAGTTTGTTTTCGACTAAAGCGAGTTCAGGATGCGCCAAACGAGTCTCAAGCTTTGTCAAACCAACTTTGATCTCCCCTTCACTCACTCCTGACTTGATGAGCTTGACCAAATCTGATATTTGCACGTCTAGTCTCGCAGCATGTTCTGCGAGGTCCGCACCTATAGTTACTTGGGGGGCCAGCTGTTCGACGCGCTTTTTCTGAACTGAGAATTGCACCTCTTTAACTGCCTTACCCTCCTTAATTTCATGAAGCTCAACAACCAAATCTGTTTTTTCGTTGATTTCTTCAATTGCCTTCCCAATGCTCTCACTCTTCAATTTCCGCCACTCTCTACGCTTCACATTTCCTGTCGATAAATCAATGGACGGCGGTGCATTTGTTAACGCGTCTACCCACCAGTCGGGTGAGTTTTTGCTTGTTACACCAGTCGGGTTATTTTTGTAACGGCTACAAATCTCATACAAAGCGATAGCCGTGTAATTTCTAAGCTTTGCCATTTGAGAGAGATCAAGCGGCGTGTACCGTTCTGGGTCTGAAACTGCACTAAGCAGCGTAGGAGGCAACGCCCAGTGCACCCAGGTTACGCCGTCCTTTATTTCAATGTCAGCCTCAGATAGCAACCCCATAGACCGCCAAATTACCCCTGTGGATGCATCTGGAGCCTCCCAATCGACCTCGGTCCTCCTCATTTCACGAAGATACTGTTTCGCGAGAGTCCTAGTATCCGAACCGGTCACTGAGATGGACTCGGTCAACTCACTCAAAGGGGCGGAGAAGAGATGCTTTGCGTCGATCACCCTTCCCTCTTTTACAAATTCTCCAATTTGCCTCTGAGTTCGATGAAGCATTACGTTGTACATCTTCCGTGACACAGGCGTAAGCCTCCCAATCTTGGGAACCATCACCAACGCCGAGTTGGGCTTTCGCAGTGTCTGAATCTTGTTATCCATTGCCAGTTTTGACTAGTATGACTCTTTCTGTCCGTCTTTATACGCAATTTGGACAGAAAAAGCAAAGGTCCTGTTTCCAGCAAAAGTAAGAACCGGACAGATAGTGGCGTTGAGATCAAAGGCTGCAGCTTATGCCGGAGTAAGAATCGGACACTTGGTGCGGTCAGACGCTCGTTGCGTCCTTTTATTCCTGCACTCCTTGGCGAATTTACCTTTCTAGGGTGCCAAAGCCGCGCATCTAAGTCTCGAATGACCGAGGGAGTAAGGAACGGACGGGATTGAGTACGGCCCGGACAAGACCGAGTAAGAAGCGGACAGTACGGAGTAATGTCCGGACACTTGCAATCTCTAAGTCTCTGATTTGTATCAGCTAAAGGTGGTTACACACAGGGTTAAATTGTATTAAAGACTTTCTTAGAGATTTCTATTAGAAGACAACGAGTAAGGAAGAATGGCAAAGAAGAGGAGTCCAGGCTGTATTCCATTGCACTTGAATTCCAGAATTTCTCCTTTATCGAAGAGTTTCTCTTTTCAACTGCACTTTGTGTATTCGGAGAAATTTCTGGAAATCCCATCAGTTGCATTAAAATTACAAAATCCTAAAGGCATACTCATGAAAAACATTCAGCCACTTCGCCCCCTTATCGATTTTGGTCAACTTGAGGAAGTCGCGGAACACGCTGCCAACATAGTTCAGCAGGTGCGGACGAACATGCTGGCGCCTGAGGCAAGAAAGTCACCGCCAACCTTTAATTCGGCTCAATTGGCAGAATTGTGTGGAATTGATAAATCGAAGGTCGGCTACGCAGCGAAGAAAGGCAATCTGCCCTCTGGGAGCAAAGATGGATCCAGGCTTGAGTGGACTTTGGTTGAGTCGCGACAGTGGGTGCGCGAATATAAAGCCGAAAATCTTCGTGATCCAAAACTTTCAGCTGGCGTGGTCGTTACCGTGGCCAACTTCAAAGGTGGCGTATCGAAAACGACAACTGCAGCCGCCCTCGCCCAGGGTTTGAGCCTTCGGGGTCATCGAGTCCTGGTGATTGATACCGATCCGCAAGGCTCGCTAACAACTCTGTTTGGCGTGCTGCCAGATACCGAGGTCGAAGAAGATCAAACAATTCTTCCGCTTTGTGCAGGGTTAACCAATTCGATCATGGGTGCGATTCGCCCTACCTATTGGGACGGGATTGACCTAGTTGCGGCAGCACCTTTGCTTTTCAATGCTGAGTTTTTATTGCCGTCCCGTCAAAAAACCGAAAAGGGATTTGAGTTCTGGCGTGTGTTGGATGTTGGTTTGGAACCGGCCAGGGAAGAGTACGACGTCATCATTATCGATACGCCGCCTTCTTTAAGCTACACAACGATTAATGCATTGATCGCTGCGCAGGGGGTGTTAATGCCCCTTCCCCCAAATGCACTTGACTTCGCAAGTTCCGCACAATTTTGGAATCTATTTACCGAGGTTTGCGGAGGATTGTTTCGAACGCATGGCGAGGATAAGAAATTCTATTTTGTAGACGTCGTGCTGTCGCGCGTCGATCGTTCTGACGTAGTAAGCCAGGCTGTTCGACAGTGGATCATGAACGCGTATAGGGGGATGGTTATACCAGTGGAAATTCCCAAGACTTCGATTGCTGCAACGGCCTCAGCTGAATTTGGTACTGTCTACGACATGGATCAGTCTTCCGCTCAAGCCAAGACTTTAAAGCGAGCCAGAGACGCATATGACCAACTTGTGGACTATATCGAAATGCAAGTTGCCGGAATTTGGGCCTCAGATGCCGAGTCGATGCAGACAAGGAAAGAGCCAGCTGAAGGAGTGGAACTATGAGTACTAAAAAGCCTAGCATTCGTGATCGCGCAATGCTTGCGATGACGAATGTAACAACCCCAAATTCAACCCCGGCATTTCTTCCGCTATCTCAAAAACCAAAGACCGGACCGGGTGCGTTGGTGGCGCATCTAGCTATGGAGTCTGGCGTGATTCGAGAGAATCAGCAACTAAAAGAAGAACTGAAAAGCTGGGGAGACGCTTCGCCAACAAAGAAACTGAATCCTTCTGATATTGCCCCAAGTCGATGGGCAAATCGGCATGAAGACAGCTTTGTCGGCGCTGAGTTTGATTTGCTGAAAGCTGAAATTGCCAGTTCTGGCGGGAATATTCAGCCAATAAAAGTTCGTCCTGTACCAAACACAGATCCACAGAAGTTCGAAATTGTTTTCGGACACCGTCGGCATCGGGCGTGCCTGGACTTAGGTCTTGATGTTGTTGCAATGGTCGAGTCAATCACTGATGCAGCGCTCTTTGAAGAAATGGACCGTGAAAATCGTCAACGGGCTGATCTTCGCCCATATGAGCAGGGTGAAATGTATCGACGGGCTCTAGACGAGGGCTTGTACCCATCATTGCGAAAGATGGCAGAAGCCATCGGTGTGCAGGCGGGCAACGTTTCCACTGCAGTTAAGCTGGCTAGACTTCCGAGCATTGTTTTAGATGCATTTCCCTCGCGCCTCGACATTCAATATCGGTGGTCGATACCGCTAGCTGATGCCGCGGAGAAATCCCCAGAGCTGCTAAGTGACCGCATAAAAGGAATCCAGGAGGAGCGAAAGAACGGCAGCAAATTTACCGCCCAAGAGGTTTTCCAGCGACTGATAGCTACCCAAGCCAGCTCACCGAAGGCGACTGTTAGAAATGTAAGGGTCGCCGGAAAGGCGGTTCTAAAGGTGCGAGAGGCTAAGGATACCGTGACCTTTGAGATGGCGTTGGTTCCCAAGAACGTGATCAGGAAGATCGAGGCCTACATTGTTGAAGTGTTGAGCGGGGAGGGCGTTCTACCGTAGAACACCCCCTTTTTGCATTTGATTCTTTATCAGGGTGAGGCAAGTATTGGGTGAGTTAATTCGAGCTCTTGGCCCGGGCAGCCGCTCTCATGTGTGGGCTGGGCTGCCCTGGTGAATGGGGTGTTCTACCGTAGAACATCCAGAAAAAGGCTGAATAGCCCGCCGTTCGGGTGCGCCCAAGGTGAACCTATCTGACTGGCCTATCTGAAGGCTTTGCCCAGCTCATCCACCCGCCGCTTAATGGGTGCCCGACCATACAGGTCCATCGTCGTTTGGATGGTTGCATGCCCCAACTGGGCCTGGATCACGTCCACTGGCACCTCACGTGCAACGGCCCTGGTACCAAAGGTGTGCCGTAGCCAATGCGTCGAAGCGCCAGCCAGTTTCAGCCGTTCATTGGAGGGCAGGGCGGAGGCGGTCACCGCTTTGTTCAGCCAGCCCTTTACATGTTCGTACAGGGCTTGGTACCCAATCGGCTCCATGGGATCCCGCGTGCTGGCCAATAAGGGCGCCCCGGGTGGGGCGGTCTCAATACCGCCCAAGCCACGAATCTCCAGATAGTCCTGCAGCGCCTCAAACGCCTGACCGGGGATCGTCACCAGCCGGTTGCGGGCGCCTTTACCAAATACCTGCATCACCCAGCCTTCAGGCTCCAGGGTGAAGTCCCCCAGTTTGGCGCCCAGCAGTTCGGCAGAGCGCAAGCCTACGGCCTCCAGGAACATCACAATGAAGCGGAATCGGGCCCGAGCCGGGGAGGGCGGTTGCTTCTCCACGAACTCCAGCACCTGGCCCATGGCTGACTCACTTAAAGCCTTGGAGTCCAGCAGACTGCGGGTCCGGTCGTCACCGGTTTTCTGATTAATGAGGGGCCAGGGATTGGCATTCAAGTACTGGGCGTTTTGCAGAAAGGTGAACAGGGCGGCCACGATGATCACCGCCTGTTTGTGACTGGTGTGGCTCAGGGGGCCCCGAAACGGTGCCCAGCCTGGGGCGCCGGGTTTGGCCCGGGTGCGCGATATCCACTTGGTCGGCAGGTTCTGCAGGAAGGCCATGAAGTCCCCGCAATCCCCGACGTCCATCTGGGCCAGGGTCTTGCCGGAACGTTCGTACTGAAGCCACAGCAGCAACCGGGTGGCTTCGCGCCGGTAAGCGGTGGCGGTGAAGGTGGAGCCAGCCCGGGCCTTGATCCAGGCTTCCACGGCCTCGGCATCGTTGCGGGCCGCCAGCAGGCGAGGGGGCAGGGCAGGGGAGTAAGAACCGGACAGTTGCTCCGACAGCGTGGTCAACAAGCCCACAGGCAGGGTGGGCATGCCCCCTAGGGGATTGACGGGTCCGGTCGGTGCGGGTGACGGGCTGGCGCCAAAGAGCGACGGGGTCGTGACCAGCGCAAACACCGGTTTCTCGACCCGGGTTTCCCGCGGGAGCAGGGTGGCCAGGTGGGCGGCGATGCGCTGGGCCTTGGCCTGACCAATGGCGGGCAGGGCGCTGAACCATCGGCCGCCGGTGGCGATTTTGCGGTTCAGATCGCCCAGGGTCAGCATGCCGGCCGAGATCAGCTTCTTGGACGTGACGTCGTCAAACCAGCCCGACACCATGTCGGTGGCCAGTGGTTGCTCGGCCGCCAGGTTCTGGATGGTCCGGATCAGCGCCAGCTGGCGTTCACGCAGGCGCTGACGGCGCTGGGATTTCGAATCGGTCGGGTACGCCTCGGCGTACATCTCGGCCACGTCGGACTCGCTCCAGCCGTCCAGGTCCCGCTCGGCAATGAAATCATCCAGCGAGGGTTGGCTGGCGTCCAGCCGCAAGGCAATGGTCAGGCCAATCAGGCGCCAGGCGCTCTCCCCGCGCCGCCGCGCAATGGCGCGCACGGAGGCCACAGTCTGCAAGTGGGCGGTGCGGGCCTCGTGGCCGTGGCCAATGCCCAAGTAGCGCCGCGCGCTGTCGGTGATGTCCAGACCCTCGGCCACGGCCCGCAGGTGGGCAAAGTGGTGCGCACCCAGTCGACTGACGAAGCGCGTCGCGGCATTGTGCGACGTGTCGTAAGTGCTTGACGGGCTTGGGGTTTCAGGCACGGCCGTAGAAATCAGGGGTTTTGATTCGTGGATTTTAACCTTAGATAATGAGACTAATCTTAGGTCTATGTCATGAAAGAATACTAAAGCGAGTCGTCGGGAGAGACCTGATGGTCGGGTCTAACAGTACCTAGCTGGGCTCTCGCTTCCAGTTCCGGCCGAATCCAGTGGACAGGTTGAACTTCCGATTTGCGCCCAGAAGCGGTAAACGACTGAACTGTCGCGAATGTCCGGCACGGGCCTAAGCCGCATTGCGACCCATAGCGGACCAAGTGCCTCTCTGAATCATCGATAGAAAGCCGACATTCCAGTCCCAATTGATACAGCACCGAAGACCCAATCGTCGATGCAGGCATCCACTTGGCCAATACTTCAGGGAAATTAATATGATCTACCCTTCATTGCAGGTTGAAACATGGTGGACTTCTTAAAAATTACTTTGCTCTTTGCAGCCACTGCCATT
>Ga0208460_10000484_pt1 | contig 27703 bp, 23 predicted proteins | sample AD_STIC10_MetaG_FD_184436 | JGI IMG/M metagenome (GOLD analysis project Ga0208460, IMG submission 184436) | Active sludge microbial communities of municipal wastewater-treating anaerobic digesters from USA - AD_STIC10_MetaG (SPAdes) (version 2) | ecosystem: Engineered > Bioreactor > Anaerobic >... | reverse complement strand
TATATGCTCATCTATCTAAAGTCTTGACTAAATTTGATAATAATGTTATAATAGGAACAGAGCTTGGAATAGAAGGTAATACAGGGGCTTCTCAAGGTATTCACTTACATTTAGAGGTAAGAGAGGGTGGTTGGGATAGACCTAATAAGTCTTTAGATGTTGCAACTATTTTAGGAATACCAAATGTGGCGGGAACAATTATTAGTAATACAGTTTCTCAACCAGAACCTACTCAACCACAAGAGCCAGTTCAACCACAAACACCAACAGTAAATAAGTTTACATACATATATAACGATAAAGTATTAGAGTTACAAAAAATTCTTAATAGAAAAAACAATGTTTTAGTTGAAGATGGTATCTTTGGTGAAAAAACTTTAGCAGAAGTTAAGAAATATACTATCGAATATCACGATAGAGGAAATTTAACAAAATGGACACAAGAAAGACTAACACAACTCGGCTTTAATGCTGGATATCCAGACGGCTACGCTGAAGAGCCAACCATGAGTGCTATCTATGCTTTTCAAATTGCTAATAAGTTAGGAACAGCAACAAGAAAAGGGTTTTCTTATTTGGGCGGCGAAGATTGGTACTTTTTATGTAAATAATAACAAGAGGTGCACTTAATTGTGTACCTCTTGACTTTTTTCTATTTATATGGTATAATATATTTATACCAATTGGAAAGGAGTAATAAAATGAACTTAACAGACGAACAACTAATTGCAATAAATGATAATTCATCTCGGATAGTGTTAAAAGCAACAGCAAGCTCTGGTAAAACAAAAGTTTTAACTGAAAGAATTAAAAGACTTATAAATGAAGGTGTTAACCCTGAAAACATTTATAGTATAAGTTACACGGTTTATTCGGCTGATGAAATAAAAAGTCGATTAAACAATGATAAAATTTTTAGTGGTACACTACACTCTCTAGGCTTAAGAATATTATTAAATAATAGTAATACTAGAGTAATGACTGAATTATTGGAAAAGAATTATGAATTTTTATTAAGAGAATGTTTAAAACCAGATATTCAAGTGCCAGAAATTGAGCATTTACTTGTAGATGAATTTCAAGATATAACAGAAGATGAATATCTGTTTATCGAAAAATTAAAAGCAAAAAATACTTTTTATGTAGGAGATATAAATCAATGTATTTATTCTTTTAAGGGGGCAAAACCCGAAATATTTGAAAAAATCGCTAGCAATTTTAATACAACAAGGCTACAGTTAACAAAGAACTTTAGAAATACAAAAGAAATTCTTGATTATTCACAAAAATTTATAACAAGTCCAATGCCCTCAATAGCTATGAGAGGTTCAATGCCTTGTTATGAAGTTTTAAGCACATCTTTTCTTTTAATGATACGGAGATTAAGACGAGTAGAACCAAAAGATTTAAAAGATTGGGCAATTCTTGTTAGAACAAATAAGGATTTAGATGAGGTTATTAATATTTTAGAGGATAATTGTATTAAGTTTGTTTCTTGGAAAAGAACAGAAGAGAAAAGTGGCTCATCCCTTATAAGAGAATTGGTGGGATTGGAAGGTGTAAAGGTTATGACTATACATTCTTCTAAAGGTTTAGAATTTGACAATGTTATAGCCGTTAACCTAACTTATTATAACAGGGAAGAGGTTAGAATAAGTTACGTGGCGGTTACAAGGGCAAGAAATAATCTATATATTACTAAAATGTACATTCCAAAAGAAAAAAACAAAACAAAGTTAATTCAAAGTAAAGAATTTCTTTTTTGATTACTTGACTTTTTTCCGAAAACGTGTTATAATATAAATAAGGAAAAAGGTTCAAACTAAATTCAAAAAACTTTTTTGAACCCCTTGACTTTTTTCCGAAAATATGTTATAATATATTTATAGTAAAAGTGCGAAAGGAAGTGCAAAGTTAATATAGAAACGTAAACTCGTTTTCTAGGAGTTCTAATCTCCTCACTTCCACCAAAAAACTTTCACCTATTGACTTTTAATTAATTTTATGGTATAATTAATTAAAAGGAGGTGATATTAATGCGGCTTGTAATATAGTCGCAAGAGGATTCTGTTAACCTTTATAGCTTATTAAATAAGCAGTTCTTTAATTATCTAACGAATAATTAAATAACATAACAGAAAGTGTCAAAAACGTGGTATAATAAGTTAAGGAAAAAAAGTTAATAAAAAACTTTTTTCAACCCCTTGACAAAAAGCCGAAAACGTGGTATAATAAGTTAAGGAAAAAAGTTAATAAAAAACTTTTTTCAACCCCTTGACAAAAAGCCGAAAACGTGGTATAATAAGTTAAGGAAAAAAGTTAATAAAAAACTTTTTTAAACCCCTTGACAAAAAGCCGAAAACATGGTATAATAAGTTAAGGAAAAAAGTTAATAAAAAACTTTTTTGAACCCCTTGACAAAAAGCCGAAAACGTGGTATAATAAGTTAAGGAAAAAAGTTAATAAAAAACTTTTTTGAACCCCTTGACAAAAAGCCGAAAACGTGGTATAATATAAACATACCAAAAAAAAATTATTATAAACAAAGGAGAAATAACTATGCTATCACAAAACTCAATCAATATCTTAAACTTTTTACAAGGTGCAGGAGCACCAATTACAGCAAAGGCTTTAGCGGCTGAATTAGGCTTAAAAACAAATCAAATAACAGGCTCTGTAACTGCAATGTGCACAAAAGGACTAATGGAAAGAGTTAAAGAAACTCTTACAGATGAAAACGGCAAAGACGTTGTTGTTACAAAAATAGTTATAACTGAAAAAGGAAAAACTTTTGATGCAGTAGCAGCAAACGCACAAGAAGAGGCAGACAAAGAAGCAGCAAAAGCGGCTAAGAAAGCTTTGAAAGAAAAAGTAGCAAACTCTTAATTAACATAAGCACCCAATTTGAATATTAATAATCTTTTGGGTGCTTTTTTTTGTCAAAATAATAATAAAATATAAAGGAAGTATAAAAATGAGTGAATTAAAAAATATTGTAACAATTGAAGGCATCGCACATTCTATAACAATAACTCCATGCAAAAATGGAACAACTACAATGATTAAAACAGTTGTATCTGTAACTAATACTGAGGGAAAAAGTTTTTTAGTGCCAACAATATTCTTTGGTAAAAATGACTCAAAAATATTAGCTATGGCTAGACAAACATTGGATAATATGGTAACCATTGTTACAACTGAAGACCCAAAAAGTGCTGACAATATTCGCATACAAGGTGAGTTGGGGGTAGACCTAAAAGGCGAGTTACAAATTACCGCAAAGTTCTTTAACAAGAAAGACAAAGGTGACGACTTAGTTGGAGTTATATTTGACGTAGAAGGTGTATACAAAAGTTGTATACCAGATGAAAAAATAGAAGGTTTGTATAATTTATCACTACAACACTTAGGATACAATGATAGATTAACCAATATAATAATATCTGTAAAGGATTTAAAAAAGGCAAGTGCTATAAAAGAGCATTATCGAAAAGGTGATACCATAAACATAGTAGGAAAAGTAGATGTTTTAGAAAAAACAACAACTTTTAAACAAGAAATGTTATTAGGTGAACCAATAGAGAAAACAAAAGTTGAAAGAAAATATATTGCATTACTAGAGAATGGCTCAGCCCCATATAAAGGCAACGATGCAGTTAGTGAAGAACGAATGCTAAAAGCTATGACCGCTGCAAAAGAATACGCCGAGAGAAGAGAGCAACAACAAAAGCAACAGACAACACAGACACCAGTTAGCTTTTTCTCTTAAGGGGGGGTTTTAAATGATAGGAATAAAAAATACACTCCCGAAAGAAGTCAAACCTAGCTTAATCTTATATGGAAAACCAAAGAGTGGAAAAAGTTCCACTCTTGCAACTTTCAAAAAAGCCATTATTTGTGACCTTGAAAAAGGCTATGACGAGCACTTTGGGTTTATGGGCGACACAGTAAATTCTTGGGATGAATTTTTAGACTTTAAATCCGAACTAAAGAAAAATAGAGAGTGGCGTAAACAATATAGTTGGGTTATTATAGATACTATGCCAAAACTCTATGAATACGCAAAAGCCTTTATAAGAGAAGAGCAGAATGTTCAATTTCTTGATAGCTTGGCTTTTGGAAAAGGTCATATTTATCCTACTGATTTAGTTATGAATGCACTAAACGAAATAAAAGAGTTAGGCTATGGAATAATTTATGTATTACACTCTAACGAAAAAGAAAAGAAAGGTATAGATGAAAAGGTAGAAAGTTATATATATCCAGTATTAGAAAGTCGCCCTTTTACCTTAATTAGTGCTGATGTAACTGCTACTGTTTATTTTGCAAATGAAAAGGGGAAAAGTTTATTTTGTTTAGGTAGAAATGCTGCTTATGCAACAGGCTCAAGACTAGAAAAGTATTTACCAAACACAATTCCAGCAACTGAAGAAGATTTAATAAATGCCTTTACCAATGCAAGAGCTAAAAAAGCTGCAGAGTCGGGTGTTAGTATAGAAATGGTTGACAAAGAGGTTAATCAAATGTCTGATAGTGAAAAATTCACAAAATTAATGGCTGACTTAAAAGAAATTTATACTGCACATCCAGATAAAATAGATGCGTTTTCTAAAGCACAATTAAAAATATTTGGCGAGGAATTTAAACAGACTGATTTGTCGCCACTACTAAATACCAAATTAATTTTATTTTTAGACGAATTAAAAAAATATATAGAAGGATAGTTTAATCTATCCTAAAGGATATAATATGATAATAACGAAAGAATTTGTATTGGAGAATTTTTCTAGGTTGTTAAAATACAATCTGGAAAATCCAAAAGATAAACTTATTATACCAATGGAAGAGTTATCTAAATTAGATAGTGATACTTCTGATATGGCGAAAAAATGTCGCCAAGTCCTATTAGAAAATAAAAGTGTTTTTAATTTCGTAGATAAAACTTTTAACGACTTTAAAGATGAAACAGAAAACAACCTTTTAGCAACATATTCCTTAGAAGAAGGATTATCTTGGGTAAAAAGTGGTAAAAAGCTATTTAAATTCGCCGAGGATAAAATTCAAAGTAACACTAAATATATAAATGATTTACAAAATGTAGAATTGATAGATGCAGCAAATAATTTTTTGGCAAACAATGATGAAAGTGTTTTGTCAGATTTCAATAAAGATTGTTATTATGTAATAGGCTATGAAGGTGATAATGCTTATGCAAACACTATCTACTATAAAGACAAGTGGGTCAAACTAGGTACTGATGTAAAAATTTCTAGGGATTGTAAACCTAGAAATATCGAGCAAAAAATCTTAATGAATGAATTACTTAAAGATGAAAAAACTATAATAAGAATACTAAGTTCTTTTGGAACAGGTAAAACTTTTATATCATCTCATTATGCTTTATCAAAAGTACGAGATGGAAAGAAAATTGTTTTAATTCCAAATAATTCTACTGTAGAATTTGCAAGAGAGACAGGCTTTTTAAAGGGTGATTTACTAGATAAGGAACTTTCATATTTGGGTGGATTTGTAGATATAGAGGGGATAGAAGCTATTTGTGAAAAAGTGGCAAATGAAGAAATAGAAATTGTCTCATTATCACAAATACGTGGCAGAAGTTTTTCCAATTGTATTGTTTTAGTTACTGAGGCACAAAACCTTACTAAAAAACATATAAAATTATTAGTATCAAGAATAGGTGAAGGTAGTAAGATAATATTTGATGGTGATATTAAGCAAACAGACAAAAATGTATTCAGAGAAGATAATGGTCTATTGGCTTTAGAAAAGATAAAAGACTCAGAATATAAACAATTATATTCTGATTGTCAATTAGTCAAGACAGAGAGAAGTCGTACAGCTTGTGTAGCCGATTTCCTATAAAGTAGTGGGTTGTTTGCTAAAAGTAAACAACCCTTGCTTTTTATTATAAAATATGATATAATTAGTATAAATACTAAGAAAGAAGGGATAAATTTGAATAGTGAATTAATAAATCTTTTTATTGATAAAGTTGGGCGAAAACCTAACGATAGAGATATGAGCACACTTACAAGTTTAAAAGCAACAATGTCGGAGGAAAGAATAATAGAACTTATTCTTTTTTGGACAGAAACAAAAGAAAAAGAATTAACTTCTTTTGCAATTATACCTTATTTAAAAGAGGAATATGAGTTATATTTAGAAAATATAGATATAATAAAAAGAAGAATGGAAAAGCAAAATAATAAAGAAACACCTGTAAAAAAGATAATACGTCAAAAGCAATGTAAAGTTGTTCCAAAAATAAATTTGGAGGATTTAGAGAATGAATAAAAGCAATGTTGCACAGGTATTGGGAGTTTTGTGCAAAAACCCACAAATCCTCCAAAGAACAGACGAATTTCAATTATCACCAGATGATTTTGATAATATTTTGGATAAGTATATTTTTAGCACAATATTTAATTGTTTTAACGAGGGTGCTGAATGTCTAACAATTATTGACATTGACAAATGCTTAAGGCTTAGTCCTGCGGCGTATAGTGTTTGGGAAAGAAATGATGGGGCTAACTATCTAACTCAAGCAATAGACTTGGGTAATGAAGGGAACTTTACAAACTATTACAACAATCTAAAAAAAGCCAATTTGTTAAGAGATTTGAATAAAATAGGTATTGATACTTCATGTATTTATTCAACTGATGTATTTGATGAAGATATATCAGAAAAAAATGAAACTTTTCAAAAAATGACAACACAAGATATAACTGAATTTTTTAAAAAGAAATTGGGAATACTAGAATACAAATATGGTTTGTCTGAGGTCGAAACAATAGATATGGGGCAAAAAATTAGAGGTATTTTCTCTGATTTTGAAACAAATTCAGTTGTCGGTGCTAAGTTAATGGGCGATTATTTTAATACAGTAGTTGGTGGGGCGAGAAAAGGAACATTATTTATGATGTCATCAACATCTGCTGGTGGTAAAACCCGTAATGCAATCGGCAATGCTTGTGAATTGGCTTTTCCAGTTCGATATAATTGGCGAACTAATGAATGGGAAAGAAGATATAGTTCTGACAAAGTTCTATATATAGCAACTGAACAGGATGAAAAGGAAATTGGTTCTTTAATGCTAGCATATTTAACTGGTATAAATGAGGATAAAGTTTTATATCCTTATAAATTAACTGACAAGGAAAGAAAACTGGTGCAACAGGCTATATTTATAATAGAACAATATTCAGAAAACTTTAAATTAGTAGTTATGCCAAATCCATCAATTGCAAAAGTAAAATCAGCCGTTAGAAAGCTATATTATACAAATGGTTTAGACCATGTATTTTATGATTATATATTTAGTTCACCTGCTTTATTGGCAGAATTTAGAGATGTAAAAGTACGTGAAGATGTTGCCTTGTTACTTTTATCTACTGCTCTAAAAGAACTAGCAGTAGAGTTAAATTTATGGGTATATACTGGAACTCAATTAAGTAATGATGTAATGAGTGCAGATGGTTTTAAAGACCAAAGATTTCTTGCTAATGCAAAAAGTTTGGCGAATAAAGCTGATGTTGGGTGTATATTCCTAGATTTGTCTGATAAAGAGAAAAAAGCAATAGAGCAAATAGATTTTGGCGGCAAGCGTCCACCTAATCAAATAATGGATGTATATAAACTTAGAAGAGGTCGATATATGAAAACAAGGATAATTTCATATTTTGATAAAGGAACTTGTCGAAGGGATGAGTATTTTATTACAAATGAAAAGTATGGTGATATTGAGGACTTTGAGTTATTGGAGTTAGAAAGTATTATAGAAATAAAAGAAAATGTTGCAAAAGAATTGGGAATGACATATCTAAAGTTGGAGGATTGCTGTGATATTTAATAGAGATGAAATAAAAGAAATATTAAAATATCTTGGTGCTGAAATTTTTGTTGATAGAAGAGAACATATGGAAACCAACACTATTTGTCATAATAAGAGTGGCGGTTCTTTAAAACTACATTTTTTTGACGATAGCGGTTATTTCCATTGTTACACAGATTGTGGCAAAAATCTTTCTATCTATGATGTTATAATTCAAAATAGAAAACTTTATAATGAAGATTATAATTTTCATAAAGCCATTCAATTAGTAGAAAAGATTTTAAATAAAAGTGTTAGAAATTCAGACAAAAAGGAAACTATTATTTTTGACATTCCAACCGTAAAAAAAATTATAAAACCACAAATATTAAAAGAACATAATCAAAGTATATTAAATTGCTTTGAAAAAGATGAGATTTTTGAGTGGCAAATGGAAGGAATAAGTAAAGAGATGATAGAAAAATTTCAAATTTCTTTCTATCGTCCTGATAATCAAATTATTATTCCACATTATGATATAGATGGTAGATTAATTGGTATAAGAGTTAGAAATTTAGACGCTGATGCTCATGCAAAATATTGTCCTTTTATTATAGGTGATAAAAAGTTCAATCATCCTTTAAGACTAAATTTATACGGTTTAAACTTTAATAAGGAAGATATTTCAAAGACTGGTACGGTTTTTGTTTTTGAGGCAGAAAAAAGCGTTATGAAGATGGGTTCTTTTTTTAATTTTAATAATTCAGTTGCCACTTGTAATAATCAATTGGGAGAATGGCAATTAAATTTACTATTAAAAATTCCAAATTTAAGAGAAATAGTTCTTTGTTTCGATAGAGATTATGAAAATAACGACTATAAAAAACAAAATAAACTATTTGAAAAATACGAAAAAGAAGCAAGAAAAGCGGGCAAATTCGTTAAAACAAGTTTTATTTGGGATAGCCAAAATCTTTTAGAAAATAAAGATGCACCAATTGATAAAGGGGCAGAAACATTTAAAAAATTATATAGTAAACGTATTGACTTTTCATAATAAATATGCTATAATATAAATATAATAAAAATTGAAAGGAATTATAAAAATGAATATTAAATTAAAAGAAGAAGCCAAGAATATTAGGCAATTCAAGAACTATTTTAAAGAGTTAGTTCTTGCTAGAGGAATTACAAACGAGGAAAATTGGGATAAATACTACAATCCAACAGAAAGCAATGAACATAGCTCAATCTTACTAAATAACATAGAAAAAGCATATCAAATATTAAAAAATAATTTAGATAAAAAGATTGGCTTTTTAGTTGATAGTGATGCTGATGGCTTTTGTTCGGCATCAATATTATTAAATTATCTTTTAAAAATAAACAAAGATTTAAACTATGTATTCTTTGTTCACGAAGGAAAAGAGCATGGACTTAAAGATAGTGTAAACTTTTTTATAAAAAACTATTGCAATTTGGTAATAGTTCCAGACGCAGGAACAAATGATATAGAAGAACAGGAAAAACTCTATAACAATTCTATAGACTTAATAATACTAGACCATCATGAAAGTGAAAAAGAATTGGAAGATAATGATTGTATTGCTATTGTAAATCCTCAATTAGATGATTATCCAAATAAAGCCCTTTCTGGAGGGGGTGTTGTTTTAAAATTTGTACAATACTTAGATACAAAATTTAATGTAAATTATAGTAATTTCTATTATGATTTGGCGGCAACTTCTATTGTAAGTGATATATTGGATATTACAACTTTAGAAAATAGATGGATAATTACAAAAGGATTAAAAGAGTTTAACAACCCCTTTTTAAAATCAGCTATATTAAAACAATCATGTTTAGTTGGCGAAGATGTGAACCCTCAAGGAATATCTTTTTATATTGCTCCACTTATCAATAGTTTAATAAGATTTGGAACAAAGGAACAAAAAGAAAAGCTGTTTACTTCAATGCTTGAAAATGAAGGAACAAAAATAGTTAACACTAGATATCAAACCTTAGCTGAAGAAATGGTTGAAGAAACCATTAAAACAAAAAATGTTCAAGATAGAGCGGTGAAAAGATGTTTTACTAAGGCATTAAAAGAAATAGAAAAAGAAGGTCAAGATAAAAATGAAATAATTATCTGCCAAAAAGTTCTAAAAGATGAAGATGAAAAAGCAGTTAATGGTTTAATTGCTATGAACCTCACTGCACACTTTAAAAAGCCTGTTCTATATTTAGTAAAAACAAAGAATGGACTACAAGGTTCGGCAAGAAATTGTGAAGGTCACCCTATAGAAAATTTAAAAGATTATTTAAACGAAAGTGGTCTTGTTAATTATGCACAAGGGCATGGAAGTGCCTTTGGAGTCTCTATAAATGAAGAAAATATTTCTATATTAATAGAAAAAATAAATAATGATATGGTAGAATTAAAGAATAATACTGTTTATTATGTTGATTTTATAAGAGGTAATGAAGATGAAGATATAGATATTCTTATAGAAAATTTAGGGGCAAATGATGATATGTATGGAAAGGGCAACCCAAAACCAGAAATTGCTATAGAATTAAATATAAATGCCAGAGATATAAGAATAAAAGGTTCAAAAAAAGATACATCAGAAATTACTTTTGATTATTTTTCAGTGTTAAAATTTATGGATAAGGATTTCGCTGACTTAATTGATACTTGTAAAGTTGGCAAATTAACGGCAATTTGTGAACCGTCCATTAATTTTTGGAACAATAAAATTAAAAAACAACTGAATATAAAGCAATATGAATTGCAAATAATTGAGAAAAAGCCTTCAGAGGAAGAATTTTTTATCATTTGACAAATTAACAGAAATGTGTTATAATTACTATATTAAATAAAGAAAGAAGGTATATAATGAGATTTGAAACACACACACATACCGAATTTTCCAATAAACGTTTATTGGATAGTACAAATAAAATAGACAAACTGCTATTAAAAGCAAATGAGATGGGTTTATCTGGTTTAGCAATAACAGACCATGAAAGCCTAGCCAGTGCTCCGAGATTATTTAGATTAGAGAAAGAATTAAAAGAGAAGGGCGAATTGCCTAAGGAATTTAAAGTTGCTTTAGGTAATGAGATTTATTTAGTTGAGGACAGAGAAAATATTGAAAAATATTTTCATTTTATTCTTATAGCAAAAAGTTTAAGAGGTTATCACGCACTTTCTATACTATCCAGTCTTGCTAATCTACAAGGTTGGAAAACAGGCAAAATGGAACGTGTACCTACAACCATAAAAGAATTGCAAGGAGTAATGGAAGATTATAAGGGTGAAGTGATAGCTTGTACCGCCTGTTTAGGGGGTTATATGCAAAACAGAGCTTTGTCTTTATCCAAGGTATCAAAAACGAAAGACAAAGAATTGGAAAGCAAAGTAAAACAAGAAATGATAGCTTTTACTGATGAAATGGTTTCTATCTTTGGTGATGATTTTTATATAGAGTTATCGCCAGCAGAAACAGAGGAACAAACCGTAGTAAATCAAATCCTTTTAAACTTTGCCGACTTTAAAGGTTTAAAATGTGTTGTTGGCTCTGACGCCCATTATCTCAGACCAGAGAATAGGCGTGCACATTCAGCTTTTCTTAACTCTAACAAAGGTAAGGATAGAGAAACCGATAAATTTTATCGCTATGCTTATTTACAGACAGATAACGAAATAAAACAAAACTTATTTAATGTTTGTAATGAAGATAGAGTTGAAGAGTTTTTTAGAAACTCTTTATCACTTGCCGAAAAAATTGGAGAATATAGTATTTTTAAAGCCCCAATTATTCCAGAGTTCAATGACATAAAAATATTTGATATTGGCAATTACCCTAGTGTTCAACAAAAAACTTTAAGAAAATATTTAGATAGTGACAATATTCAAAAAAGGTACTGGGTTAATAGTTGCCTAGATAGTTTATACGAAAAAAAATTAGAAAGTGATGTTACATTAGATAGGTTAGAAACAGAAGCCGATATATTAGAATATTTATCTGAAAAAAGTGATGTAACAATTGCTAGTTACTTTAATACTTTTAAAGAGGTAGTGGATATCTTTTGGGATGCAGAAAGTATAATGCCTCCTGGCAGAGGTTCAGCATCTGGCTTTTTATCTTGTTATTTGTTAGATATTGTACAAGTCAACCCCTTACAATATAACTTACAACATTGGAGATTAACTTAATTTATAGTTTAAAAGTCTCCCTTTTATAGTAATATAGAAGAAAACAACTTTGTGAACTTGTGGTCTAAGGTGTTGATTTAACGCTTAGGATTTGTAGGAAATGACAAATAGTAAATCAGCTAACAGGGGAATCTTTTAATGCCGAAAATGTTAAAGACAACCCTGTGCCAAGCTACTTCCATATTGGAGAAACAATATGGGAGTTGAAGGTGCATCGACTATCGAAAGGATAATAGCAATAGTAATATTGTTATGAATAACTAAGTAGAGTAGGGTGGAGATGACCGCCATCCGAAGTGCAAAGACTCTCATAGTAGACTATTATTTAAACAATTAAAGAGGTGTTTATTATGGGATACATTTATAAAATTACAAATAAAATTAATGGAAAAGTCTATGTTGGACAGACAATTAAGAATTATGAAGAAAGGTTTCGTCAGCATCGGCTAAATTATAATAAAGAGTATTTCTCTCAAATCGTTTTATATAAAGCTTTTAAAAAATATGGTATCGAAAATTTTTCTTTTGAAATGATAGAAGAAGTAGAAAAGGAAAAATTAGATGAAAGAGAAAAATATTGGATTGAATATTATAATAGTTATTTTGACGGCTATAACTCCACTTTGGGTGGAAGATTAGTAGAATTATATAACTGGGATGAAGAATATATTATTCAAAAATATTATGATTTAAAGTCAGCAAGAAAAGTGGCAAAAATTATAGGATGTGATCATAGTTCTATTGATAAGATTTTAAATCGTCACAATATTAAGAGATTTACTTTATCTGAGTCTGTAGCAACTACTAATATAATAATTGAAAAAGATGATTTTAAAAAAATTTTTTCAAATACAAGAGATTGTGGAAAATGGCTTATTGATAATAACTATACTAGATCAAAAGATATCAATAATGTTACACATTATTTGAGAGAATGTTTAAAAAAAAATAAAGTCTATTGTAATTTTAAAGTGTATTATGAGAGTAAGATATAGTCAGCCCCACTGGTGACAGTGGACTAAGGTGTTTTAAATAAAGAGAGGGTTGAATTGCCTAAACAAATATTGGGCAAGTAAAAATGGGTGAACGCATCCAGCGGTGTGCTTAATATCTTATTATTAAGTGCTAACGGTAGAAGTTGAATAAGGTAGAAATACACGAAGACGCTTCAGAAGAGAACCTACGGTCTAGAAATAGATAGCAGGAGATACCGTGCTGAGTCAAAAATTCTATTAAAAAAAATAACATCTATATCTTCACGAAGGTGAGAATATGGAAAAAGAAATTAAAGATTTTCCAGATTATAGAGTAACAGATGACGGTAAAATAATTAGCTTAAAATATAAAAAACCAAAAGTAATGAAAACATGGCTACAAAAAAGCGGTTATGAAAATATTATTTTAAGCAAAAATGGAGAGAGATTTCACTTTCTAGTACACCGTCTTGTTGCAAGTGCTTTTATTGAAAATAAACTTGATTTACCTGAAGTAAATCATAAAAACAAAATTAGAAATGATAATCGTGTTGAAAATTTAGAATGGTGTACAAGAATGGAAAATTTAAAAGATAGTTATGAGACTTTAAGTCCAACTAGAAATTTTAGATGTTGTTTTTTAATAAATCAATACTCAAAAGAAAAGATAGGATATTTTAATTCAATTCGTGAAGCCGCTATATTTGCCAAAACAAATTTTGGCTGTAGTGAGAGTGGAATGAAAAGAAATTACCAGTCTAAAGGGTATGAAATAATTTTTGAAAAGTGTAACGACTAAATTAAAAATATTTATATTTTTAGAGAGGAATAGAGATGGATACTATTCCGTAGTGCCCATGAAGGAGTTTAACTCTGGAATGAGATAGTCTAATCCCCTAATAAATATCGGGAAACCGAGGGTATAAATGGATATTGACTGCGACTTAGACCCCCAGCAAAAAGAAGAAATTTTTAAAAGAATAAGGTTACGCCTTTATAAAGAAGGTGAAAAATTCTACACAAAAGAATATTTAAAACCTTTCTTGAAGATAGGGCAATTTGCACAGGTTGCCACTTATGGAACTGCCGCATTAAAGGCTGCAATTCAAATGGCAGGAAGAGCATGGATTGATGAAGAGCACCCTGATGGACTTATACAAGAGGGACAATACCTAAGTTCTCTAATAACTACAAAAAGGGGAGCAAATGCTGATTTAAAAAAGACATTATTAGGTGATGAAGATAGTGGAGATAAGCCTAATTATACCTTCATAAAAGAAGTAGAAAAATATGAAGGGCTATTACAAAACATAAAAGAATTGGAAGGGCTTATTAAGCAAAAGGGTGTTCATGCAGGTGGCGTTATTATGTTTACACGCCCATTTTGGGAAATATCGCCACTTATGAAAAGTAATGTAGGAGGTGTAGTCACCCAATACGACCTACATGACATTGAAACAACAGGTGGATTAAAATTCGACTTCCTAAGTACAAAAGTTCCTACAAAATTAAGATACGCTATAAAATTAGCACAAAAAGATGGTTTGATAGATAAAGAGTTATCACTTAGAGAAGCTTATAACAAGTATTTACATCCATCTAACGCCGATTTTAAAGACGAAACATTATATAATGAAATAGGTAAAGGCGAAATATTTGATTTGTTTCAGTTTAGTGGTAGTGTTGGTGTACAAGCAACAAAACTTACTAAACCTAGAACTGTAGAAGAACTTACCGCTGCATCAGCACTTATGAGATTAACGGCAGATAGGGGTGAAGAAAATCAATTATCACGTTTCGCTAGGTTTAAAAATAATTTAAATCTTTGGTATGAAGAAATGGAAAGAGTCGGACTTACTAAAGAGGAACAAGGAGTATTAGAAAAATATTACTTCTGTGGTTTAGCACCTTATCAAGAAACATTTATGCGTATTCTTATGGATGAAAATGTTTCTAACTTTACTTTAGGTGAGGCAAATAACGCTCGAAAAATTATAGCAAAAAAACAAATAAGTAAAATACCAGAATTAACTGAACTATTTTATTCAAGAGTTAAAAACAAAATTTTTGCCGATTATATTTATAAAACGGCTATCAAACCAAGTTTAGGGTACGCTTTTTCAATTAATCACTCTCTACCATATTCTATGATAGCAGTACAAGAAGCTATTATATACTGTAAATTCGGCAGAACTTATTGGAATACTGCATCACTTATTACAGAAAGTAATGTTGTTGAGGACGATGAAACTGACGAATTAGAAGAAACTGAAGAAGAATTATTTGAAGTAGAAGAAAGTAAGTCTAGTTTAGACATTGGAAAAATTTCTAAAGCAATACTTAAAATGAAAGATTGGGGAATCAAGATATTACCACCTGATATTAATAAATCAGAAGTCGGTTTCACGCCCAACGCAAAAGATGATATTATTTATTGCGGATTATCTAATATATCAGGAATAAACAAAGATGATATAAATGAAATTATTCAAAAAAGACCATTTAAAAATTTAGAACATTTCATGCAAGAATTTAGTGGCAATATTACCAAGAAATTGAACTGTGTTAGAGCAGGTTTATTTGGTGATTATGAACAAAATTTAAGAACACTTTTAAGTGAAAAAAGCCCCGAAAAATTAAACTTGGATATGAAAAATGCACAAGCCTTAATAACAAAAGGATTGTTTCCAAAAGACTTGGAAAAAGAAACAAAAGCCTTTATGATGGCAAAAAGTGTAAAGAAAAATAAAATAAATAAAGAACAATGCTTTGCTAATCCATCACAAGTAGAAGAGTTTTTAGAATTATTTGGCGAAGACTCAGTGGAAGAATATAGGGTAAATGATATCGGCGATACTGAGATTGTTATAAATATTAAACTTATGGATAATATTCTTAAAAAATTCAAAGCAAGTTTAAAAAATTGGTTGACAGCTAATAAAGAAGAAATTTTAAAAAGGTTTAATGAAAGTTCAATAAATGAAGTTCTTTCAAAATATTACTTAACTGAAGAAAGAGCATCTTTAAAGGTACTTGGTTATTACCAAAAAGAGCATGAATTTGAAAAAATAAATGAATTTGACAGATATGGTTTTGCCAACTTTTTCAAACTAGCCGAAGAACCATCTGTTGCAAGCTATTTTAATTCTAAAGAAAATTATAAAATCCCCTTATACAAAATAGAAAAGATTGCGGGAACTGTTATCGCAAAAGATGACCTAAAAAAAATTGTAACTCTTTTAACAGTAGATGGTGTAGTTGATGTAAAAATACCAGCAGTTGAAGTATACTCCAAATATAAGAAAACAATATCTCAATTTTGTGAGACTGAGAATAAAAATAAAAAAGTTGAGGGTTCATGGTTTGAAAGAGGAACTTTCTTAATTATCTATGGTTTTAGGCGTGGCGAGGAATTTGTGGCAAAAACTTACAGAAATACAGGACAACACGTTGTAAATAAATTTGATATAATTGATGGAACAATTCAATTATGTTCACGAAAGTTAAGGGACGCTTAACCCTTGACTTTTTCGTGAAAACGTGTTATAATATATACATAATAAAAATAAAGGAGATTTAACTATGACACAAATGAAAAAATCAGTACAAGAATTTGTAATAGACACGGAAGATGAGGTAAAAAGCTTTTTAGAAAAACAAAAAGCAATTACTGATAGTGAACTAACCGCTTACACTTCTCAATTAAAAGAAGTGAAGTCAAAAGGAGAAGTTGTTGACACTTATTATTTAGTTAAAATAACAAGAAAATATGAGGTAGAATAATGGTCGTAGAGGTTATTTGTGGAGATGTTCTTTCTAAAAAACCTTTAAAATTTCCTTCTCTTGCCGCAATGAAAGTTGCGGGAAGAATAAAGGAACAAAATAACAAGCCAAGGTTATTACTAGATATTGGAGATTAGAAGTTAGTTTTAATATGTGCGTTTCGCCATAGATTGCTTTAGCAATTTTACAAAACTAACGAAATAGTCCCTTCATACCGTGAGGTATGTCGAGAACCCTTTGAATTGCTGGAAAGTCTTGTTAGACTAATAAACTACAACATAGAAAGAAATTTCAAGTGTGAATGTTTGAGAATTATTAGGTAGAGATAATCAGCAGCTAAGACTCTAAGGTTTTTAAAAAACTATGAGTAAAGTCCGACGGTCATGTATCCTAGTAGTCTAGGTAGCGGAGGGGATCTTGGAAGAAGTGCCAAGATTATGATATGACCTATGCTTAGCCGAGAGGTTAAGAAAGAACTTTCACCTATTGACTTTTAATTAATTTTATGGTATAATTAATTAAAAGGAGGTGATATAAATGAAGATAGGATTTAAAGTCAGAATCTATCCAAACAAAGAACAAGAAGAAAAATTATTTTACTTCTGTAAGTGTTCTCATGAAATGGAATTGGATCGAGATATTAATGCGGCTTGTAATATAGTCGCAAGAGGATTCTGTTAACCTTTATAGCTTATTAAATAAGCAGTTCCTTTTAATGTTTAACGAACATTAAAAGTAATATAACAGAGTGTAAAATACAATAAAAAAATTGTATTAGATTTGCAAACTTATCTAAAATATTTTGTAGATGATAAAAATGCCGAATATATTACAAATGAAAAAGTGTATAAAGAGTATAAAGATGTAAAACCATATATAGGACTTTATAAAATCCTAGAAAAAAATAACAAAGTCTTAAGAGATAACCTAAAAAGTGAATTTATATCACCATATGATACATTCAATTATTCGCTCAAAAAAAGATTTTTATTTTATGGTAAATGGGCGGTAACTCCAGAATTTACAGAAAAACTTTATACAATTCTAACAGGGTTTGATTTTGTAGAGATACCAATCTATTTCTCTACTCTAAATATACACCTATTGGACAAAAAGAAATTTGGTGCACAAAACCCTTATAATTTTATAGTAGGAACTAATGATATGAAACTATTAAAACAATATGAAGGTTTGTCTTACTATGTAGATATTCTTAATGGGGCTTCTGCAAGAGAGATAAGTGAATTAGCCTTATCTCAGCCAAAAGTAAAATTTATATCTAAAATACAAGATTACGCCCTGATAGTTAAATGGGCAAATGGAAAAAGAAAGAAAAGTTTAGAAGAATATTTAAAGGGGTGATAGTGTGTTTGATTATTCTAAATTAAGTGAATATTCAAAAGATGAAATTGAAAAAGAGTTAGAAAGACAACTTACAAATTTCACTTTAAATAAAAAAGAAATAGAAATTCTATTAGTAGAATTAAATGGGAGGAAATAGAATGGAAATAAAGGAAGTTACTGAAAAAGAGTTGAAAAAAATACTAAGTGCAACAGAAGAAGAACTGGAAAAAATGTTGGATGAAACTCCCACACAAATTAACAATGAAACATTTTTCTTTGATAGAGGAATTTTATTCCTCGAGGAGATTTGCGAAAACACAAAAAATCTAATATCTGATATACACTTCTTAAATTTAAAAAACAAAGAACTTCCAGATGACCAAAAACTTGACAAAATTATTTTAAAGATTAATTCAGAAGGTGGTTGTATTGCAACTGCTTTAAACTTAATAGACGAGATAAAATTAAGTAAAATCCCAGTTGTAGGAATAGTAGAGGGTCTTTGTGCAAGTTCGGCTGTTCCAGTCTTTTTATCATGCCATGAAAGATTATATAGAGAAAATTCTACTTTCCTAATTCATGAACAGAGTTTAAAAATTCCTGATTTTATGAAATATTCACAAATGAAATACTATATGGATTATTCAAAGAAAAAATTTAAAGTATTTAAAAATATTATATTGGAAAATTCAAATTTAACAGAGGATAAATTAAAGAAACTATTAAAACAACCAGATAGATTTTTATCGGCTGAAAAAGCTGAAAAATTAGGATTATTAACAAAATGTCAAAAACAGAAGAGATATTAGAAAGAATATTTATAGAAAATAACATTCCTTATCAAAGAGAATATTCTTTCTTTGACTTGAAAGGCAAAAGAGATTATTTAAGGTTCGATTTCGCTCTTTTTAAAAATGGCAAACTGGATACCTTAGTTGAATATGATGGAAGACAGCATTTTACCCAAACTTTCTTTCATAAAACGACGAAAAGCTATCTAAGTTCTTTAGAGAGGGATAGGGCAAAGAATAGATACTGCCTACTAAAAAATATAAAACTAATAAGAATACCTTATAATTATTCTATAAACGGGCTAAATTTTCTTAATGATGATAGTCTTGTTGTAAAATCTATTTATCATAATGATAGATTGAGACAAGACTTGACAAATCAAATAAAGTATGATATAATATATATAGAGAATAAGAATTGAATAAAAAACAATTTTTGTTCTCTTATTTTTTATCGTGAAAGGGAGATATGAATGTATAATGAAAATAGTATAGTTACATTGTCACAAGGAGAGGCTTTTAGAAAAAAGATTGGAATGTATCTATCTGCCAATCTGCAAGAGGCAATAAATTTAGGTTTAAGAGAATTGATTGTCAATGTACAGGACGAATATGAGCAATATAAACCAAAAAATCCAGAAGTTATTGTTAAATTGGATACAAAGAATAGAATAATTTCTGTTACTGACAACATGAGAGGAATACCAGTTGGTATAAGGGATGATGGGATTAACTCATTAACCGCCGCCTTTTTATTATCTCATAGTGGTGGCAAACATGAAGAGGGTGCTTATTCATCAGCTATAGGTTGTAATGGTATCGGAAATAAATGTGTATGTCATACAGCAGAAAAGCTAAAAGTTATTGTAAATAGGGATAACAAAAAATACACTCAAGAATTTACATCAACTGACAAGGGGGCAACACCTCTATATGATGTAAAAGAGGAAAAAAGTACAACAAAAGAAACAGGCACATATATAGAATATATACCAGATAAAAGGGTTTATGGCGATATTTTCATAGATATTGAAAGTTTAGAAAATATGTTAACTGAAATGGCATATTTTGCAAAAGGATTGAAAATAATTCTTATTGTCGACAATACGGAGAAAACTTTTTATTCTAAGAATGGACTAATAGATGCTTTAGATAATAAAGATGCAGTCTCTAAAAAAATATCTTACATATATGAAACTGAAGATTGTAAGGTTGAATTGGCTTTACAATTTATAAATGGAAAAGGTGAGATTAAATCTTTTGCAAATGGACTAAATGTAAAAGATGGTGGAGCATTTATGACTGGATTTAAAAATTCGGTAACAAAAACAATAAATGCTTTAAGCAAACAAAATTTTGTTGGTGATAATATAAGAAAATGTCTAACTGGAATTGTCTCAGTTAAGGTTAAAAATCCACAGTTTAGCAATCAAATGAAAACTGAACTTGCCAATCCAGAGGCAAGAAAGGCAACTTCAACAGCAACCTCAAATGCATTAAAAGAGTATGCTAAAAATGAAGCCGAAAACTTTGAAAAAGTAATTAATTTAATTACAAAATATGATAAAGCCGAAAAAATGGCTGAAAATGCTAGAAAAAGTTTTTTAGCTAGTAATAGCGAAATAACGAAAGAAAGCAAAAAGAAAGCGGTTTTACCAAAAGTGCTAATAGATTGCCAAGAACATGGGAAAAATTCCACATTATATATTGTAGAGGGGGAAAGTGCTGCTGGTAATATTATAAACTGCCGAAACCCTTTTTATCAAGCAATCTATCAGTTAAGAGGTAAAATTCTTAACGTACTAAAGGCAAGTGATAATAAGGCACTAAAATCTGAAGTTTTAGAAGGTTTACATAAGGCTTTAGGATGTGGATATGGTGATAGTTTTAATTCTACTAAATTAAGATATGGTAAAATAGTTTTATTAACAGACGAAGATTATGACGGCTACAGTATAAGATGTTTATTAATTGCATTTTTCTATTATTATTACCCACAATTACTAAGAACAAATAAAATATTTATCGGTAGAACGCCATTATATTGTAAAGATGTAAAAGGTAAAAGATTATATGCCTTTACTGAAGAAGAAGTTGAGAACTTTCCTAAAACAGGTGAGTTGTTAAGAAGAAAAGGCTTGGGAGCACTAACAGAAGAAGATATATCAAATACAATATTCTCAAAAAAACCTTTTGAGCAAGTTCTAGAATTTAAACAAAATGAATATGAAGAGTTTGTTGAGTTGTTAGAAATTTTTATGGGCGACAATATTGAAAAAAGGAGGGAGTATGTTGAAAAAATCGACTTCTAAAATACTAATATATGGAGAAAAATATACAGGAAGAAATGTTTTAGCCGAACTATTAGATGGAGTAGTAACTTCATCTATAGATGACATAGAAAACGCCGATATTTTAATACTAGAAACAAAAGAATTGTCTTTTTTAAAAGAGAGATATCAATTAGAAGATTTTATAAAAATCTTTCTATATTGCAATAAAGAAACAAGGCAAGAAAGGGCATTACTTTCAAATGATTAGAAGTTAGTTTTAATATGTGCGTTTCGCAATAGATTGCTTTAGCAATTTTACAAAACTAACGAAATAGTCCCTTCATACCGTGAGGTATGTCGAGAACCCTTTGAATTGCTGGAAAGTCTTATTAGACTAATAAACTACAACATAGAAAGAAATTTCAAGTGTGAATGTTTAAAAATTATTAGGTAGAGATAATCAGCAGCTAAGACTCTAAGTTATTTTATAAATAATATGAGTAAAGTTCGACGGTCATGTATCCTAGTAGTCTAGGTAGCGGAGGGAATCTTAACTTTTAATTACTAAAAGAAAGATTGTGATATGACCTGTGCTTAGCCGAGAGGTTAAGAGAACACTCACCTATTGACTTTTAATTAATTTTGTGGTATAATTAATTAAAAGGAGGTGATATAAATGAAGATAGGATTCAAAGTCAGAATCTATCCAAATAAAGAACAGGAAGGTAAGCTATTTTACTTCTGTAAGTGTTCTCATGAAATGTGGAATTATGTTGTTGCAAAACACAAAGATGTCGAAGGAAGTGTTATCTGTGGAACATATGGCGTTAAAGGCTCTTCTCCTCAAGATTTAATGAAGGAATTCATTAGAGAAGATATTCCAAAAAGAATATATAATGATATTGCAAAAAAATATTCTCAAACTTGGAAAAGAGTTTACAACAAAATAGGAAGACCACCAAAATTTCACAAATATAATCCCAACAAACAATCATTCTGTATTGCTAGTCAGACAATAAAAATAAATGATGACAATACAATAAATCTTTCTGGAGTTAAAAAAGGAAGAAAATGTCCAGTTGATATGAAGTTTTTAAACAAGTACAATATTAAAACAATAACAGAGCCAAGATATACTTGCTCCTATGGTAAGTGGTATGTTAGCGGCTCTTGTGAAGTAAATGTTGAACCACTAGGAAAAACAGAAAATCAATTAGGTCTTGATTGGGGAATAAAAGATTTCATGACAACATCAAATGGAATTAGAATAAACTATCCAAGAACTGTTCTTAGGCAATTTTATAGAGTTAATTCTTTAAAATCTAAATTAAGTAAGAAAACTAAAGGCTCAAATAATCATCAGAAATTGAAAGAGAAAATTGACAAAGCTTATTTTAGATTAGAAAATTTAAAGAAAGATTTTATAGAACAAACAACTACTGAATTGGCAAGAGAAAACAATATTGCTGTTGAAGATTTAACAAACGCTAAAATTTTAATGTCAAATAAAAATCGTCGAAGATTAAGAATTATTGCTCCATTAGACAGGTTCACAATAGTCTTAGAATGGAAATGTAAGAAATTCGGAAGAACTTTTATTAAAGTTAATCCAGCATATACTTCAATGGATTGTTCAAGATGTGGAAAGAGAAACCTTGAATTGACATTAAAAGATAGAGTTTACAAGTGTAGTTGTGGTTTGGAATTGGATCGAGATATTAATGCGGCTTGTAATATAGTCGCAAAAGGATTCTGTTAACCTTTATAGCTTATTAAATAAGCAGTTCTTTAATTATCTAACGAATAATTAAATAACATAACAGAATAGTCAACTAAATAAAACTATTATTCCAACAGAAAGCGAATGCGATTATATTCTTAGTACAAGTGATACAAGCAATATAAAAGAATTTGCCGCACTAATAAAACTACTAAAAATAGAAGATATATGGAGGATTATAGAATGAAGTTTTACTCAAACAACTGCCCACGTTGTAAGGTGCTAAAAAAAATAATGGATGAAAAGGGTATGAAATATACTTTAATAAGTGATGTAGATATAATTTATGACGTTGCCGAAAAGGCAAACATTAATTCAATGCCTTTTGCTGAAATAGATGGAAAAATGCTATCTACAACAGAATTGCAAGAATATATAAATAAATAGAAGAGGAGTAAAGTTAATGTATTTTAAAACAACATATGACCAGCAGTTTGATGACCTATATATGCATTTAAAAGCAAAATATCCAGACAAATTGTTTGACCTAGACGGAATTGGCAAACAATTAGATATGAGTGACTTTAGTAAAAATTTCTTTTCATCAGATGTCAATGCAGATGCAAGTATCGATGCTAACGCTAATGTAGATGATATAAGCGTTATAGCTTACAATAGCGAACTACCTAAACCATTTTTTAGACTAAATAGTTACTATGTTCTATGGAATGAATTAAGAAAAGAACATGGGTTGGAAGTGGCAAATGACATTGTTGAAAAAAACTTAACTGGAGATATTTATATAAATGATTTTCATGGCGTTGGGGGAGGGTTACCTTACTCTTATTATGGGAAAACAGTATTGGCAGTTAAAGTCGGCAAAGAATTAATTTATACAACTTTTGAAGATTTATATAATACCTTGGCAAAAGAGCATGAAGAAAAAGTGATTCTAGACTCAACTCAAATATACTTGAAAGATGTTAAAATCCTAGATAAAGACAATAAATGGGTTAATGTGTCAAGAATATTAAAACATAAATCCCATACTGACTTAGTAAAAATAGAAACAAAAAATGGAATGTGTACAATTGTAACAAAAGACCACCCAGTTATTTTAAATGAAGATATGAATGAGAAATTAGCTGGAACTTTAACTTTATCTGATACAGTCTTATGCTCTAATTCTGATTTAATATTTACTGAAGAAAAAATGGTCAGTATACCTACTGCATATAAATGTGGTAAGCAACAAAAATCGATAGTTCCATGTGATATTTTAACATGGGATAAGAGAAGTATAAAGGCTTTTCTTGGTGGGGTAATTGATAGAAGAGGTCATGTTAATAAAAATGGCGAAGTAATTATTACATCATATAGCTTTGATTTTATTCAAAAAGTAGCTGAAATTGTAAGATGGTTAGGTTATGGTCTTGTAAAAACATCCTTTCAGGGTCGAGCAACCTTTAATAGTAAAAACGAAGTGTATCAATGCAATATAATCCTTTTAGATAGCTCATTTAGTTTATTCTCTGAACTTATACAAAGCTATAAAGATTTAGTTTGTAATGTTAGCTCAGATATCTGTTATGATTACACCAGTGAAATTTCTAAGATAGAATTAATGGATACTGAGGAGTATGTATACGACATAACAACAGATAGTGGGCATTTTCATTGTCAAGGTTTAATTCAACATAATTGCTTTAACTATTCCGCCCTAGACATCCACCAACAAGGTTTACCAATGGTAAAAAAAGTTCGCTCATTACCACCAAAACACCTATATGCTTACAAATCTCAATTAGAGCAGTTTGTAACAATTGCCTCAAATTCAACACTTGGTGCAACAGGGTTATCTGATATGCTAGTTGTAATGAGTCATTATGTAGATAAAATACTAAAAACGAGACAAGATGACCATTTTAAATTCGCAACTGAAGAAGATTGCTGGAAATATGTTAAAGGAAACCTTGCATCTTTCATTTATACAATAAATCAACCAATGCGAGGAAATCAGTGTGTAACAGAAGATACCGAAGTTCTTACACCAGACGGATTTAAAAAATATAATGAATTAAAAGCTGGTGACTTGACTTATACTTGGAAAGATGGTAAACTAAATATACAACAAGTGGAAAGAGTTAATATATATGATTATGATGGTGAAATGCATGAGTATTCAGGAAGAGACACTATCCAAGTTGTAACACCTAGTCATAGAGTACTATATAAAAAGAATAACTCTAACGAATATAGATTAACGGCATCCGAGAATTTGATAAATAAAAAAACACCATTAACTTATCCCGTAGCAATGTTAGAAGACAACAGAAAAGACTTTGATATTAGTGATGAACTACTAAAACTATGTGTTTTTGTTTTAACTGATGGAAATATTGATAATGAAAAAAGAGGAAGAATTTCCATTTTTAAATCTCCAAATAGATGGGGCAATGAAGAATTAAATTCTCTAATAAGTAAACTTGGTTTAGAATGTAGCATCTATCAAAAACCATCTACTTTTGGAGGAGTTTTAAATCATTATAATATTAGTACAGAGAGTTCACAAAAGATATTAAAACTTTTAAACTTTACGAAAAAGGAAATTCCATCATGGTTTACAACTCTAAGTAAAAGGCAAGCTAATATAGTAATAGACTTATGGGCTAAACTTGATGGTTCTACGGAAGTTTCAAACTACAATAAACAAAAATGTAAATGTGATAATTATGAAATTGCTGACGTTCTTCAACAAATTTGTTTCTTGGCAGGACGTGGAAGTAAAATAATTTCTAGAACAATTGGTAACAATAAGAAAGAGACATTATATCTTATACCATATTCAAAAATTAATAAAACAGCAAATCAAAAAAAAGTAATTCAATACAAAGGTAAAGTTTGGTGTCCAACAACACAAGACGGCATAGTTGTATTTAGAAAAGATGGAAAAATCTTTATATCTGGAAATAGTCCTTTTACAAACATAGGTATATTTGACGGAGAGTTCTTAGAGAGTATGTGTAAAGAATACATCTTTAATGATGGTTCTAGTCCTAATATTAAAACTATTATGGAATTACAAAAAATATTTTTGGACACCATGAATGAAGAATTAGAGAGAACACCTTTAACATTCCCCGTCACAACTGCTTGTTTTAGTGTAGATGAGGAAAAAAATATTAAAGATGAAAAGTTCTTAGAATTTATTTCTAAACGCAATAAAAAATTTGGTTTTATTAATATTTATTGTGGAGACAGTTCCACATTAAGTTCTTGCTGTTTTAGTGGCGACCAAGAAGTTGAAGTTGTAACTAAAACCAATCGAGAACCTATAAAACAAAACTTTGAAGAGATTTATAAAGCATTAGAAAATCCAAATGATGATATTTTGTGGGCACAATCTCATGAAAACAAGGATGTTTATAAAAAATGTAAAATGGTTAGATTAAAAGGTAGACAGCTTTATAAAATAACTATAAAAGACAACTCTGATATAATTATAAAAGTTACGGATAACCATATTAACCCTACAAAAAGAGGGGATATTGAAACAACTAACCTTGTTATAGGAGACATTCTATTATCTAACTTACCATTTGATTGTATTATTGAAAGTATTGAAAAGATTGATGAGATTCCAGAGTACGTTTATTGTTTTGAAATGGTAGATAAAGAAAATCCTTACTTCTGTTTGGCAAATGGAGTAATAACACACAATTGTCGTTTACGCTCTGACAGAAAAAACGAATACTTCAATTCATTTGGTTCAGGTTCTAGCAAAATTGGTTCTTTGGGTGTTGTAACTATTAATTTACCAAGACTTGCTATAAAATTCCCCAAAGAGGAAGTCTTTTTACAAGAACTAGAGAAATTGGTTGTTATAGCGGGACAAATAAACAATTCAAAAAGAGAAATAGTCAAGAAAAGAATAGAAAATGGAAATCATCCATTATACACACTTGAGTTCATGGATTTAAGTAAGCAATACTCAACTTGTGGGGTATGTGGCTTTAATGAAACAATAGAATTATTGGGTGAAAACATACTAGAAGAAAAAGGTGTAGAACTTGGCATAAAAATACTTGACAAAATAAATGATACAAACGACCAATTACAAGCACTTTATAAAAATCCTCATAATTGCGAGCAAATACCAGCTGAAGGAACAGCAGTAAAACTTGCCGACAAGGACAGACTCTTAGGTTATCAAGATAGTTATGTTCTCTACAGCAATCAATTTATTCCACTAACTACAAACGCAAGCTTGTTAGATAGAATTAGATTACAGGGTATTTTTGATGCTCACTTTAGTGGTGGGGCAATTTGCCACTTAAATGTGGAACAACAGGTTGAAAATTGGGAAGATATAGCAGACCTAATAAGAATGTCTGCAAAAAAAGGTGTTATCTATTTTGCAATAAATTATACATTAGCAGAATGCGAGCATGGGCATATGTCAGTAACTAAAGGCGACAAATGTAATATATGTGGTGGAAATATTATAAATCATTATATGAGGGTAGTTGGCTTTATTACAAACGTAAAAAATTGGATAAAGACAAGACGTGAAATAGATTATCCTAATCGCCAATTTTATGATAATATAAAGGAGAAATAATGAATATTGTATCAATACAGTATTCTCTTACAACAAAATCAATAGAATTATACTTGGCTGGCTGTAACGGTCAGCCCAAGTGTAAAAATTGTCACAACCCAGAGTTGTGGAGTTTTGATGTAGGAGAACCCTTAACAGATG
>Ga0208460_10000474_pt1 | contig 27830 bp, 24 predicted proteins | sample AD_STIC10_MetaG_FD_184436 | JGI IMG/M metagenome (GOLD analysis project Ga0208460, IMG submission 184436) | Active sludge microbial communities of municipal wastewater-treating anaerobic digesters from USA - AD_STIC10_MetaG (SPAdes) (version 2) | ecosystem: Engineered > Bioreactor > Anaerobic >... | reverse complement strand
AGCTCTGGCTTGTGCTCGCCGCAGGCGAGTGAAAGCTCTGGCTTGTGCTCGCCGAAGGCGAGTGAAAGCTCTGGCTTGTGCTCGCCGCAGGCGAGTGAAAGCTCTGGCTTGTGCTCGCCGAAGGCGAGTGAAAGCTCTGGCTTGTGCTCGCCGCAGGCGAGTGAAAGCTCTGGCTTGTGCTCGCCGAAGGCGAGTGAAAGCTCTGGCTTGTGCTCGCCGCAGGCGAGTGAAAGCTCTGGCTTGTGCTCGCCGAAGGCGAATGAAAGCTCTGGCTTGTGCTCGCCGCAGGCGAGTGAAAGCTTCTGTTCGAAGCCGAAATCGGCGCGCGTGCCCAGGCTCTGATCGCGCCTGAAGGCGCTCCTACAAACAAGGAATTCCGGCTCACGAGTGCGACTCCGCCAGGTCATGCGCCGGCGCATCCGCTTCACCTTCCGCGCGGTTGTCCTTGCGCGCACGGCGTTCGACGTAATAGGCATCCGCCTTGCGGTCCACCAGTTCGTAGACCACCGGAATCACTACCAGGGTCAGCAGGGTCGATACCGCAAGTCCGCCAATCACGGTAATGGCCATGGGCGAGCGCACTTCCGATCCTTCGCCGAGGCCGATGGCAAGCGGAAGAAAGCCGAGCAGCGTGGCCAGTGTGGTCATGGTGATCGGTCGCAGGCGTGATTCCGCGGCGAGGATGATCGCCTCGCGCTTGGTGTGACCTTCCTCGCGCAACTGGTTGACGCGGTCGATGAGCACGATGGCGTTCTTGACCACGATTCCCGCCAGCATGATGAGGCCGATGAACACGACAACCGAAATAGGCGTGCCGGTCAGCTTGAGCGCGAGCACGGCACCCACGAGGGCCAATGGAATGGAGAACATGATGACGAACGGGTGCACCAGTGATTCGAACTGCGAAGCCATCACCAGATAGACAAGGAAGATGGCCAGTCCGAATGCAAACAGCATCGAGCGCGTGGATGCGTCCATTTCCTCGCCCTGCCCGCCGATGTGCACGGACACTCCGGGCGCCAACGTGGTCTTTGCGAGGATCCGATTGACTTCGGCGACCGCACTGCCCAGATCGCCATGCGCGAGGTTGGCCGAGATGATGGCGACGCGCTCCTGGTCGACGCGATGGATTTCGCTGGGACCTTCGGTGGCGGTGACTTCGGCAACGGCTGACAGGCGGATCGGACGCTCGGCGCCGGGATTCACCACCAGATTGCGGATGTCGTTCACGCTGGCGCGATCGGTCTCGCGCAAACGCGTCAACACGTCGATCTTGCGATCACGGAAGTTGTATCGCGTGGCCACTTCGCCACGCACCTTGCCAACCACCGCATCGGAGATCTGCCGCGTGGTCAGGCCGAGTGCCGCCGCCCGATCCTGATCGAAGCGGATTTGCACTTCCGGATAACCGTCCTCGACCGTCGATTTGATGTCGGCGAAACGGTCGGATGCGGAGATCTGTTCGGCCAGCTTCTTGCCGGATCGGGTCAAGGCATCCAGATCATAGCCACGGATCTCGATCTCCAGCGGCGTGGAAAAACTGAACAGGGCCGGCCTTGCGAACTTCACTTCGAGGTCCGGCCGCTGGGCCAGCGATGCACGCAAGGATTTCATGGCCTCCGCTTCCTCGCGATCACCCGCACCGGATTTGAGGGTCACCAGCAGGCGCGCAATGTTCTCGCCGGACTCGGTGGGCGATGCATCAAGCCGGGTTCCCACACCGGCCACGCCATAGATGGACGCGATATTGGGGTCGCGGGCGTGTTGCAGCTCGATTTGCGCGACCAGCGCATCGGTTTCCGCCAACGGCGTGCCGGGCGGCAACTTGATGGTCGCCTCGAATTGCCCTTGGGCAAGACTCGGAATCAGGTTCATGCCCAGAGTCGGGATGAGCGCGATGCTGATCGCAAACGCGAGGGCCGCGGCACCCAGTACCAACCAGGGTCGATCCATGGCACCGGGCAACATGCGGTGATAGCCACGCGCCGATGCGTCGTAGACCGATACAACGCGGCGCCCCAGCCAGCGCAGCACGGCGCCCACGCTGCGGTCCAGACACGTCGCCACAAAACCCACGAGGATCACCAGCGATCGCGGTATCCAGTGGAACAGCAGTTCACCAACAAAACGTCCGCCACGCACCAGCGCACGCAGGATGCGGTTCTTCGGCAAGGACCTGGGCATCGATTCTGGCTCGTCGCGAAACGCCAGCGGTGACCTGCCTTCCAGCGAAGCCATCATCGGGATCAGGGTCATGGCCACCACCAGCGAGATCAGCATGGCAAAGGTGATCGTCAACGACTGGTCACGGAACAATTGCCCGGCAACGCCTTCCACGAAAACCAGCGGAAAGAACACCGCAACCGTGGTCAGCGTCGATGCCGTCACCGCCATGCTCACTTCACTGGCTCCCTTGATCGTGGCATCGATCACCGACAGGCCCTGCTCGCGCAGTCGGGCGATGTTTTCCAACACCACGATGGAATCGTCGACCACCATGCCGGTGGCGAGGGCGAGGCCGCCCAAGGACATCACGTTGAGGCTGAGATCCGCCTGCCCCATGAAGAAGAAGGTGGCGATCAGCGAAATGGGCAAGGACAGCGAGATGACGAAGGTGCTGCGCCCGTGGCCGAGGAAGAAGAAGATCATCAGCACGGCCAGGGTGCCGCCGATCAGCGCATCGTTGCGCACCTCGTCCAGCGAATGCTGGATGAAAGTCGACTGGTCATCGATGGTGGTCAAGGTTGCCCCGGGTGGCAACGACTCCTTGAGCTTCACCAGCCTGGCGTTGACGGCATTGGCCACGGCAACCGTGTTGCCGTCGCCTTCCTTGTAGATTGCCAGCTCGATGGCTTCGTGGCCATTGATGCGAACAACGCCCTCGCGCTCCTTGTAACCCTGGAACACATCGGCAACGTCCTTGAGCCGGATCGGCACGCCGTTGTCGACCTTGATCAGCATGTCGCGCATCTGGTCGAGGTTGGCGAACTGGTTGATGGTGCGTACGAGGTAACGCTGGCTGCCTTCCTCGATGCGTCCTGCGGAAACATTGACGTTTTCGGCGCGCAGGCGCTGTGCAACTTCATCAACGCTGAGGTTGAGTTGGGCCAGTTTCTGCTGGTCGAGGGCCACACTGATCTGGTCTTCGAGACCGCCGCCCACCTTGACCGCGGCCACGCCCGCCACGGGCTCCAGGCGCTTCTTGAGATCGTCATCGGCAAACCGGCGCAGCTGCTTGAGCTGGGCTTCGCTGTATCCCGCCTGCGCATCCGAGCCACTGAGTCCCAGCCGGATGATCGGATCCGTGGAAGGATTGAAGCGCAGCAGCACCGGCTTCTCCGCCTCCAGCGGAAGGCTCAGGATGTCGAGCTTGTCGCGGGTTTCGAGGCTGGCCTGCTCCATGTCGGTGCCCCAGGCGAACTCGAGCACGACATCGGATTGGCCGGTGCGCGAGATCGAATGGATCTTGCGCACGTTCCTGACCACGCCGAGTGCTTCCTCGACCGGCTGCGAGATGAGGTTCTCGATCTCGATCGGCGCCGCGCCTTCAAATTCGGTACGGACGGTCAGGGTTGGATAGGAAAGATCAGGCAGCAGGTTGACCTTGAGTCCGGACAGCGCGATCAATCCGAACAGCACGATGGTCAGCGTTGTCATGCCGATGGTGACGCGTCGGCGCGTGGCAAATTCGACGATGTTCATTGCACGGCCTCGAGTACCTGGATGGCGGTCCCGTCGCGCACCGCCGAGCGGCCGAGGGTGATGACCCGATCACCCTCTTCCAGACCGGAATTCACTTCCACGTAATTGGCATCGCTGTAGCCGACCTTGACCAGGCGGCGCTTGGCAACCCAGGCCGGGGTCGCGTTCTCGGTCTTGTCCTTGCCCGCCTTGCCCTTGTCGGATTTCGCTTTCGGATCGGGTTTGCCGTTCGATTCCGGCTTTTCCGCGGCGGCCACGCTGGCTCCACTGACCACGACATAGACAGCGGTTTCACCATCTTCATCCATCAGCGCGCTGCGCGGTATCGCCAGGGTGTCGTCATGCTTGGCGAAGGTGATGCCAAGGCGACCAAACATGCCGGACTTGAGTTGTCCGCTGGCATCGCGGAACTCGCAAGTAACCCGAAACGTGCCAGTCGCCGCGTCCACCACCGGGCTGATGCGCTGGATCGCACCTTCGAATTTCTGGCCAGGCATGGAATCAACCTGCATTTGCACCGCCTGGCCCGCGCGCAAGGTGGACAATTCGCGCTCCGGCACGTTGAGCACCGCCAGCAGCGGATCGAAGTTGTCGATCTGGAACAAGGCCTGGTTCAGCTGGATGTAGTTGCCAACCTTCACCAGGCGTCGCGAGATGACGCCGCTGATCGGAGCCACGATTTCGGTGTAGGAAAGTTCCAGCTTGGCAAGATCGTAGGTTGCACGCTGGGTTTCCAGGTCGTAACGGATCTTGTCGTTCTGTTCCACGCTCAGGAGCTTGCGCTCGAACATTTCCTGGGAGCGGCGGAAATCGTTTTCGAGCTTGCGCAAGACCGCTTCGGCCTTGGCCAGGTTGAGGCGGGGAATCTCGTCATCCAGCTTGGCCAATACCTGCCCCTGGGTGACACGGTCACCTTCCTCAACCATCAGCTTGAGCAACACGCCATTGACCTTGGCCGCCACCTGGGCTTCGCTTTCCGGCTCCAGCGTGGCCGTTCCTTCGTAGCTGGCGCTGATTGAACGGCGAGCCACGGGCGCAACTTCCACCGGAACGGCATTGTTGGCCGCCTCCTCGGCATTGGCATCCTTGTTGTCACCCTGGCAGGCAGCCAATCCCGCCATCAGGGCCAACAGGAACAGTCGGGCTGCCAACCGGCAGGCGCGGAAGTCGCGGAAAAGGCGCATCGCAAAGCCTCTGATTGATATGGTGTTATAGTAGACCATAACACTACACATCCGCAAGCGGTGTGCAGGTCAGGGTCGGAGCCAATGGATACGACGACAGCACGCACGGTTCCAATGGACGGGAACATCGGAACGGCCCGTCTCTCGACTTGGCCTCTGCCCCGTCCTTCTGCTTGGGTTTGGCACGCCGCATGAGATTAGTCTGCAAGCACCCTGATTGTATTGAGCCATAGGTCATTCAACTTGCAACGCGCGAGTCAACCCCTGACGTTCGCATGGCTACTCGCTATACTCTGGCGCTTGCTGCAAATCCCACTTCTCCAGCCGGATCCGGAACCTTCGAGATGACCCGAGCGCTGCTGTTTCTTGTTGCCCTGATTTTCGCCACCCCGGCTCTTGCCCAAGACGGCAAGGGCGACGTCAACGAAGGCCGCCTGAAGGCATACACCTGCATGGGTTGCCACGGTATCACCGGTTGGAAGAACGCCTACCCGAGCTATCACGTGCCGCGCGTTGCCGGGCAGTCCTATGACTATCTCGTGGCCGCCCTGACCGGTTACCAGAACGGTGAACGCAACCACCCCACCATGCGCGCACAAGGCGAGAGCCTGAGCGAAGCGGATATCCGCGACATTGCCGCGTTCCTGTCCAGCCTCAAGGTCGCCGAGTGAATTCCGCCATGAACACACTTTCCATGATCAAGCCGATTGCCCTGCTCGCCCTGTGCGGATTCGCCATTTCATCGACCAGCGTCGAGGCTCGCGGCCCGGCGAATCCCGAAGCGGCCAAGAAGCTCGCCGAACCCTGCCAGGCCTGCCATGGTGCCAACGGCGTGGCAACCGCCCCCATCTATCCGCATCTGGCCGGGCAGTACGCCGACTATCTTGCCCGCGCCCTGCACGAGTACCGCGATGGCGGACGCAACAATCCCATCATGGCGGTGTATGTGGAAAAGCTGAGTGACCAGGACATTGCAGAACTCGCCGCTTACTTCTCCAGCATGCCGGCGCAGGTCGATGACCTGTACGACCGCATGAACGCCGACTGATTCCTGTCCGCCTGACACTCGGCAGCCATTGGTGCTGCCGAATCGCGTCAACCCGTGCGACGACCGTAGTAGGGCTTGGCGCCACTGGCATGGTCGGTGACATCGCGCACGCCGGTCACTTCCGGAATGCGTTCGCGCAGGGTTTTCTCGATGCCGTTGCGCAAGGTGACATCCACCATGCCGCAACCGTGGCAGCCACCGCCAAACTGCAGAACGACGATGCCTTCGGCCGTCACCTCGCGCAGGCTGACGCGGCCACCATGTGACGCCAGTTGCGGATTGACCTCGCTGTCGATGAGGTAACGTACCCGTTCGATCAGGCTTGCGTCCGCGGATGGAGCCGAGCCGCGCAGCGCCGGCGCCTTGATCGACAATTGACCACCGGTGGCATCGCGCTGGAAATCAATGCTGGCACCGTCCAGAGCGGTCACGCTGTCGGCATGCACGTAGATCGAGAATCCTTCGCACTCGATTTCCCACTCGCTGCCGGTCAACTCGTTCGGCTCGCAGAATTCCAGTTGGCAATCACCTTGCGGCGTTCCCGCACCGACCGCGCGAATGCGGATACCGAGGCCGGCAATGTTCTGCGAAGCAATCAGGTTGCGGAAATGGCTGGCCGCAGACTCACTCAGTTCGATCATTGTTGATGCTGCCCGAATCAAAACAGGACCATTTTAGTCCTTTATTGACGCGGGACAAGCCGCCGGCGCCACAGCCTGCCTTGCGCGGCCAAGCCCGCTGCCCGCGTCTATACTGTCCAGACGACTTACAGCTGGACACGCCATGCAAGCCACCGAACTCGAAAACGCGCGCTGCGTTCCTCGCAAGGGCAAGGAACACGCGCTGGACCAGGGGCAGATCCGCACGGCACTTGCCATCGTGTCGGGCTGGCAACTGACCGCCGACGGACTGGGTATCCACAAGCAATTCCGTTTTCCCGATTTCCATCACACCATGGCCTTCGTCAATGCCGTTGCGTGGATAGCGCACGTCGAAGACCACCACCCCGATTTCAAGGTCAGCTACCCGAGTTGCGAGCTGCATTTCTCCACGCATGACGTGGGAGGCATTTCCCTGAACGACTTCATCTGCGCGGCCAAGGTGGAGCGCCTGGTTGCCAAGGGTTGAATCCCGTTTGATGGTCGCCGCGCGCGCGATTTCGCAGGCGCTGCTCTGGCTGCTCGCGACGGCCACCTGCATGTTTGCGCTGGATCAGCTGGCCCGGGAACAACTGCGGGCACAGCTTGATGGCGTAGCCAGCGAACGCCTTGGCATGCGCTTGCAGTCGACGTCTCCGCATCGTTGGTCGGGCAAGGTGCCGACCGACATTGTGGCGAAGCGGGTGTTTTCCACCGCCACGTTCGAGTTCAAGGACGACGGGCTGCATTTTCGCGTCGGCCAGGATCCTGCTGCTGTCGGATTGGTGATTTCCGGAAACATCGACCTGCTTTCGCATTCGACACTGACGATCGACATCGCCTCCAGCAGCCCTGCACGCGTCAGCCTTCTCGTTCGCGAATCACTCGATGAGCCGGTCTGCGCAAGCGAGGCACGCCCGGTTCCCGCAGGGCCCAGCGAGCTCGAATTCGATATTTCCCGAATCCAGTGGCGTTGCGCGAATTCCGCGCGATCCGCGCCACGGCAGGCTGCCATGCTGCGCCTGCAGTTTGAGGGGGCAGCCAACACCGAGCATATCTTTCGTTCCGCACAGTTGAATTTGCGCTCGACGCTTGCCGTTGCGGACCTGGCCGGACACGCAGCACCCCTGCTGCCGGCGCCGGGCGACGAACCGGCATTCGAACGAGAATTGCAGCGTCTCGTCGCTGATCCTGCGCGCCCGCATCCGACGCTGCTCCAATTGCCCCTGGATGCCCGCGTCGAGCAGGTGCTGGTCGCGCGCGATCACATTCTCGAGGCCATGCCGGAGACCATCATCGTGCCGAAGGGCGATCTTGCGAGCGTCAGCGAGCGCGCTGTCGCATGGTCCAGCTCGAGCCCACCAGCGTCCTGGTTGCCGTGGCTCGGCGTGACACTGCTGGCGGCGGTGTTGATGCTCCTGCGCTTGCGCCCTCCCTTCAATCCACGCTTGCGTGCGGCGCTGGAACTGGCGGGTGTGATGGGCGTACCGCTCGGACTCATCCTCGGCAACCAGATTGGCGACAACCTCAGTCCGCCACTGTTGGCTGTCGCGGCCATCACCTTCGTATTTGCGCTGAGCCTGCTGTTTGGCGCCGCTCCGGCGCTTCCAGGTTCACGCCTGCTGGTGCGCGGCTGGAGCGTTGCCCTGCTCAGCATTGCCATTGCCAGTTCTGTCAGCCTGCTGCTCGGTGATGGAATCACCCATTTCGACTTGCCCACGTCGGCGGAAGGCGCACGATACCTGGCGTGGGCTACCGCGCAGCAATTCCTGATCTGCGTGATTGTTGCCGGGCGCATCGAGATCCTGTGCCGCAATCGGCGCGCAGCAATCCTCGGAGCCGCCGTGCTGTTTGCCCTGTTGCACGCGCCCAACGCCATGCTGATGCAGTTGACCTTTGTTGGCGGCCTGATCTGGACATGGAACTGGCAACGCCATCGCGCATTGCCGGCAAACATCGTGGCGCATGCGCTGTGCGGCATCTTGCTGACCCTCAGCCTGCCACCGCATTGGCTGTATTCGGCCGAAGTCAGCGCACGCTATTTCCTGATCGGACCATCCTGACCCATCGTCAATTGCAACTGGTCGAGCACCTGGCGCAGGTCCTGCGGCAAGGGTGAGCTGAAGGCGTAGCGCCGCTCACCGATCTCGAACTCAAAGCGGGCGGCATGCAGGAACAGTCGTTTGAGCCCGGCCCCGCGCATGCGCTGGTTGAACGCGCGTTCGCCGTATTTTTCATCGCCAGCCACCGGGTGGCCGATGTGTGCGCAATGGACGCGAATCTGATGGGTGCGTCCGGTCTCGATGGCCACCTCGCACAGACACGCATCGGCATAGCGCTCAAGCTGGCTCAAGTGCGAGACCGAAGGTTTGCCCTCGGCGTCCACGCGCACCATGCGCTCGCCGCCTTGCAGGACCGATTTGCGCAAGGCCTCACGCACCGTCATGCGCGGCTTGGGCAAAGCGCCCTGCAGCAGGGTCAGGTAATGCTTGCTTGCCCGCCCTTCGCGGATCTGTTCCTGCAATGCCGTCAGGGCCGAGCGCTTGCGGGCAAGCACGAGTACGCCACTGGTGTCCCGGTCCAGTCGATGCACCAGTTCGAGGCTGTCCTTCGGTCGCGCTGCGCGCAGCAGTTCGATTGCGCCAAAACTGATGCCACTGCCGCCGTGGCTGGCAATTCCGCTGGGTTTGTCGAGCACGAGGAATTCGCGGTCCTCATGCAGGATGGCCTGCTCGATCCTGCGCAATTGTCCGCTGGCGGGCGTTCCTGGATCATCCCGCTGCGCAGTTCGCACCGGCGGAATTCGCACCTCGTCCCCTGCCTCCAGGCGGGTATCTGGCTTCGCCCTGCGCCCATTGATGCGCACCTGGCCAGTACGAAGAATACGGTAGACCAGGCTGCGCGGCACCCCCTTGAGGCGACCGGCAAGGAAATTGTCGACCCGCTGCCCGGCTCGATCCGGCTCGACCTTGACTACTTGCACGCCGTTCGAGACCGGATCTGCAAAGTTGGTCGAAGTGTGTGTCTTCATTGAAAAAATCCGGGCTGGACTGATACACTGCGCGGGCGTTTCGCGCCGTCATCGGCCCGCAATTGCGGGATTCCCGAGACATTTTCAAGGCGCATTCGACCGTCAGCGTTGTTCGTGCCCTGCTGCCCGTACTCAGGTTGAGAGGCCGCAGGCAAGACAAGCCCGGACATCCTAACGGCTCGGATCGAAGATTGCTTGCCACCCTTGCGGAGGCAATGGGTCTCCGGATTCGCATGCACCAAATGAGCGCCGACGCCCGCAAAGCGTCGGCAAACTGAGAAGTACAGGCGCTCCCGCAGCCGGAATTCCGGTCCAGCCGGATCGCGCGACGCGAAGCCTGCGGGCAGCGCGGTCATGCGCGGCAGCGGTTCGAGAGCCTGCCAAAGGAACAATAAAAATGAAGCGTATGTTGATCAACGCAACTCAGCGTGAAGAGTTGCGCGTGGCTATCGTCGATGGCCAGACCCTCTACGATCTCGACGTCGAGATCCCCTCCCGCGAACAGAAGAAATCCAACATCTATCTCGGCCGCATCACGCGCGTCGAGCCTTCGCTGGAAGCCTGTTTCGTGGATTACGGCGGCGAACGCCACGGCTTCCTGCCGCTCAAGGAAATCTCCAGGCAATACTTCACGCCGGGACTCGACCCCAACAAGGCGAGCACGCGCGAACTGTTGAAGGAAGGCCAGACCCTGGTGGTCCAGGTCGACAAGGAGGAGCGCGGCAACAAGGGTGCGGCGCTGACCACCTTCATCAGCCTGGCCGGACGCTATCTGGTTCTGATGCCGAACAACCCGCGCGCCGGCGGCGTATCCCGCCGCATCGAGGGTGAGGATCGCCAGAACCTCAAGGACGCCATGGATGAACTGAAACTGCCCGACGACATGGGCATGATCATCCGCACCGCCGGCATGGGTCGCGATGCCGAAGAACTGCAATGGGACCTCGACTACCTGCTGCAACTGTGGAAGGCGATTTCCGAAGCCGCCACCTCGCGCCCTGCACCCTTCCTGATCTACCAGGAATCGAAACTCATCATCCGCGCCCTGCGCGACTACCTGCGCAACGACATCGGCGAGATCCTCATCGACACCGAGGAGCTCTACAACGATGCGCGCGAGTTCGTCCAGCAGGTGATGCCAAACAACCTGCGCAAGCTGAAGCTGTATCAGGACACGGTTCCGCTGTTCTCTCGCTTCCAGATTGAAACGCAGATCGAAAATGCGTTCCAGCGCACCGTGCGGCTTCCGTCCGGCGGCTCGATCGTGATCGACCAGACCGAAGCGCTGACCGCGATCGACATCAACTCCTCGAAGGCCACCAAGGGCAGCGACATCGAGGAAACCGCGTTCAACACCAACCTTGAAGCGGCCGCCGAAATTGCGCGGCAATTGCGCATTCGCGATGCCGGCGGACTGATCGTCATCGACTTCATCGACATGGACAGCCCGCGCCACCAGCGCGAAGTCGAGGACAAGCTCAAGGACGCGATGCGCGTGGATCGCGCCCGCGTGCAAATCGGGCGCATTTCGCGCTTTGGCCTGCTTGAACTGTCGCGCCAGCGTCTGCGCCCCTCGCTGGGCGAAGCCACCCAGATCGTGTGTCCGCGTTGCGACGGCCATGGCCGCATCCGCAGCGTTGAATCGCTCTCGCTTTCCGCACTGCGCCTGGTCGAAGAACATGCGATGAAGGAAAACACCGGACAAGTGTTGGTGCAGGCGCCACCGGCCGTGGCCAACTTCCTTGTCAACGAGAAGCGCCGCCAGCTTTCCGAGATCGAAATCCGCCAGGAAGTGCAGGTCATCGTCGTTGCCGACGACAAGCTGGAGACCCCGCACCTGCATATCGAGCGCATCCGTGCCGCCGATGTGAATGAGGACGCAAAGCCAAGCTACCAGCGTCTGACGCCGGTTGCCGCCACCCCGCTGCCGCAACTTGCGCAAGCAGGCGATGAGCCGGAACAACCGGCCGTCAGTCGCGTTGTCCCGGCCAGCCCGGCACCGGTCAAGAATGAAATCGTCCTTCCGGTAGCGGAAGTTGCAGCGCCGCAACCAGCGCGCGGTGGATTCCTGGCCTGGCTCGGTGGCCTGTTCGGTGGCAAGCCCGCGGAAACTGCAGTCGGCCGGCCACAGCCGCGATCGCACACGCAAGCCAAACGCGATCAGCGCGATGGCCGAAAGGATGGCCGCGGACAACAGCAAGGCCGGAATTCCCGCGCCGAGCCGCAGCGCAAGGATGCCCATCGCAACGAAGCACGCGACGCGCGCAAGGGGCAGAACCAGAAGCAGCAGCGTCAGGATCAGTCGCGCCAGAATCGCGACGCCCGCAAGCCGCAAGCGGCTGCAACGCCTGCTTCCGGCCAGAATGCCAAGCCCGCCATCAAGCAAGCAGCTGTTGCCACGCCGGGCAGCGAGGCCATCGAAGAAAAGAAATTGGCTGCGCTGCCGGTGCCTGTGGAAGCAGCCAGCGAGACTGCCGCGCAGACTGATGACGGCGGCGGATCTTCCAAGCGTCGTCGCGGCCGCCGTGGTGGTCGCCGTCGTCGCAAGGGTGAAGCGGGTGCTGCAAGTGCCGACATGCCGAATGCCGCCCGTGATGATTTTGATGATGAAGACGTCGACCAGGGCACTGATGCCGGCAGCAAACCCGCGAACACCGTAGCCGCGGCGGATCGCTCCACGGCTTCCCCGCAAATGCGCAATCCGAATGCGCAGGCCGCATCGGCAGGCGCTTCTGATCCCGCTCCAAGGCCCGTGGCAAACGCTCCAGCCCCGGCTCCGGCTCCGGTCCAGACCCAGGCTCCGGTTCAGACCCAGGCTCCGGTCCAGACCCAGGCTCCGGTTCAGACCCAGGCTCCGGTCCAGACCCAGGCTCCGGTTCAGACCCAGGCTCCGGCTCAGACCCAGGCTCCGGTTCAGACCCAGGCTCCGGTTCAGACCCAGGCTCCAGTCCAGACCCAGGCTCCGGCTCAGACCCAGGCTCCGGCTCAGACCCAGGCTCCGGCTCAGACCCAGGCTCCGGTTCGCACAGCAACACCCGCGCAGGCACCGACACAAGCGCCGGCCCAGAATCAGAACCCGGCACAGCCACCGGTATCGATGCCATCGCCTCCGGCGAGACCAACTCCTGCCGCGCCGCCGAGCCAGCCCTCTGCATCCGCGAGTCAACCGCGTCCAGCTTCGACAGCCACCGGAATGCCGTCAGCCCAGTCGGACCGTCCGACTCCCGTGCGTCCACATTCCGTGCAGGATCTGTTCTCGGTTCCCAACCGCCAAACGCTCCCACGAAGCGCGCCAATCACGGCACCCTCGCCCATCCTGGCCTCGCAACCGCAGGTCGCCGCAGAAGTCGCCAAGAGCTTTGCGTCCATGCCGGAACCTGCAAAACCGACAGCAACACCTGCATCGGCCGACAAGTCCGAATCAGCAAAACCGGGTAGCGAAGGCAGCTCCTGAGTTACGCAAGGCCGTGCATTTGCCTCCAGGGAAGGTCTGAACAAGTATTGTCGCGAGCAAGCTCGCTCCCACCATTGCTTGATCTTGTGGGAGCGAGCTTGCTCGCGACGAATGAGTTCCGTACTTGTTCAGAGTTTCCCTAGGCAAGTGCGCGCCAACGCTGGCGAATCCAAGGCACGGCGAATTCGCCTGTGCAGCCGCATGCGCGTCCACTGATCGGCAGTCTAGTGGGCGCCCTGGTTGTCGAGCAGGCCATGCAGTCCGGCCAGGTGCGACAGGGTAACGGCGTTGTCGATATTCAATTTTTCGAACAGTCGATATTTGTAGGTTGCAACGGTTTTTGCGCTCAGGTTCAGGCGTTCGGCAATGAGCTGCATGTCCTGCCCCCTTGCCAGCATCAACGCCACTTCAAGTTCGCGCGATGACAGTTGCTCGAACGGGGATTGCCTGGAGCCATCGATCACATCCAGCGCCATGGCCTCGGCAATTCCGGCGGCCAGATAGCGGCGTCCGTCCGCCACCTGGCGCAGCGCACGCATCAGTTCCGGGGCCGGGCATGACTTGGTGATGTAACCGCTTGCTCCGGCTTCCAGCAACCTGCGCGGCAGCGGCGATTCGCTGACCATGGTCACAATGACGATGCGAGTCTTCAGCTTGAGCTTGCGCACGCGCTCGGTGACTTCGATCCCGCTGACGCCAGGCATGTGCAGGTCGACGATGGCCACATCCGGTTCCAGCTTGCGCAGCAGGGCAAGCCCCTGCTCTCCGTCCGCAGCCTCACCCACCACCTTGATGTCGGCCTGCTGCTCGATGATGAGTCGATAGCCGGTACGCACCAGCTCATGATCATCAACAATGACGACCTGGATCATTGGCCTTCCCCTGTGCCTGCGCCAGCCCGAGTCTGGCGGGTTCTTCGCATCCCGGCAACCCGTAGCCTTCTTCAACCACACATGATCCCGAGAATGGATGAGTTGAACTGGCGCTACAGCGCAAACCGCTCACGCAATATGCGATTCGCACGCGTCTGCCACCCCGGGCCAGTGGCCTTGAGCACGGCCAACAGATCCGGGTCGAGCCGCAGCTTTACCGCCACCTTGGCGTCGGCCTTTGGCGGCCGTCCGACGCGTACATTTGGCTTGGCCAACTTCCACTCGCGCTCGGTCAACGGCTTGGCGTCGGGGTCACTTCGCGCGGCGCGCGTGATGGCCTTGTCGTGGGTTGGCGTAGGCAGGATGGTGCCTGGCTTAAGTTTGGGCATAACGATTCACCTCGCGTCGATTCGCCTTGCGCAGGCTGATGATGCGCCGAACGTCGGCGCGATCCACGAAAACCACGGCGTACAATCGCAGCCCGATGTAGCCAATACCGCACTGACGAGGCTCGCCGTAATCGCGGCGCATGTCCGGCCACGTCAGCGCCGAATCCCACTCCAATTCCGCCGCGCTACCTAACGACATGCGGTGCTTGGCGCGGTTCACGACATCCTTGACAGGATCGAACGTAATTTCCATTTCATTTATTGTACCCCCATTAACTTCGATTTCAACGGGCATTCGCCGCTGAATTGATGGATCACCAATGGAAGGCCTACATGCATGCCTTCCGTCGTGCCCACCCGATGCATGATGCCGAGCGCGCCACCTGCGCGCAGCACCCAGGCGTTCAGCCCATTCTCTGCTTCGCCTGCACCAAGGTCATCGGCCACTTTCATTGGCCCGAGTCCAAGGCTCGCTGCCCAGGCGTGCCGGGTTCCTTGACGGATCAATCGCTGACGCCCGCGACAATGGATACCGAGGAGCCAACATGCGGGGCTTGTCCGCCATGCGGCCGCTATACTGCGCTGCACACGAACACTTCGCTCGTGCCGATTTCCCCATCGCATTTCACGTTCCAACGGATTCGATGCAATTCCTCGCTGATGCCCTTGCAAATTTCCGGGTCCAGATACAGCTGGTCGCAATCATCTTTGCGGTCGCCATGCTGATCGAAGCCCTGCGCCCTGCGCAGCCGCGGCAACCGTGGCGGAACGTCGCCTTCAACCTCGGCTATACCGCGTTCGTCGTGCTGGTCAACGCGCTGTTGCTCCCGCCTTTGCTGCAATTCCTGCAACCCCTGGTCCAGCGCCACGGCCTGCAGATTCCCATTCATTTTCCCGATGGCCTGGGCTGGCAGGCGCTACAGGCGCTGGTCTTCCTTTTCATCCACGATTTCTTCTACTACTGGTTCCATCGCGCGCAGCACCGTTTTCCGTTCGCATGGCCATTGCACAAGCTGCATCATGCCGACGAGTCGGTCAATGTAACCACCAGCCTGCGTCATCACTGGCTGGAGGAACCCTTCCGTGTGTGGCTGATTCTGGTGCCGATCGGACTGATATTCGACCAGAAGCCGGTCACCATCAGCTGGATCGCAACCGTACTCGGCCTGTTCGGATTCTTCGTGCACATGAATGTTCGACTTCCGCTTGGCTCGGGCACATGGATCTTCGCCGGACCGCAGTGGCACCGCCTTCATCATTCCATCGAGCCGCAGCACACCGACCGCAATTTCGCCGCCTTCTTTCCCATCTTCGACATCGCGTTTGGAACCTACTGCAAACCGGGCAACGACGAGTATCCGGCCACTGGACTTCACTCGCGCGAGAATCTCAACTCGCCCTGGCGCGCAGTGGTTTCACCGTTCACGGACTGGGCCCGCATGCTCGGCAAACAGGCGATCACGCAGCAGCAGCCAGGGCCGGTCGAGCAGCCACCAGACCAGGATGGCAACGCCGCCGCAAACCAGGATGCAGGCTGACAGCATCAGGAAACCTTGCAAGACAGACTGGGCTGCAAGCGGCAGGCCAAGGAAGACACCCAGGCGCAACACGGTCACATGCGTCAGCAGCCCTGCATACATGCTGGCGGCGACAACGCGCAGCACCTTGCCCACGCGATCGCCCAGCCGCAGCGAGCAGGCCCAGGGCAACAACATGGCGCAGCCAAGGTCGCACAGCGGCAGCAAGGCGTTGCGCGCAAGCACGCTCTCATCAAGGGCAACGGAAACGTACACGTACGCCGTTGCTGCGAGCGCAATGACACCCGATGCCGCCAAGGCACGCCGCCAGCGCAGCAGTTCATTGCGCCGATGCATCCACAGCCAGCCGGCCAGGACACCGTAAAACGGCAGGTCCAGGCGCATCAGCAGGATCTTGCGCACACCCAGGTCAAATGCCGGATCCTGCAAGCCGATCACCAGGCTGCGCACCACGCATCCCACCAGCAACGGGCAAACGATCCAACGCACGCCGACAGCAAACGAACATCGCGCAAGGAATCGAACGGCCAGTGGAATCAACAGCGCCATCATCACGGCCGCGGCCACGATCCATGCCTCGCCAAAGAATTCCGGATGCGGCCAGGCAAGGTTCTGGGCAAGAACCACATACTGCATCCATGGGACGCCGGGAACACCTGCTCCGGAAATGAACAGGTTCAAGGCCAGCATCAACAGGTACAGCGGCCACCAGCGCATGATGGCGCGCAACCACTGGCGCCCGATCCGCACCGGTGCCGACTCGAGCATCCGGCAGGTGAGCAGGAATCCCAGACTGACAAGGAAGATTTCCACTCCGACCAGGCCCAGGTACAGCCACACCGAATCCGGGATGCGCAGGGAGGAAAGCAGAAATGCGGTGTGGCAGACGATCAGCGCAAGGCCGGCGATGACGCGCAACAGGTCCAGCCCCGCAAACCGGTTCATTCCATCTCAGCCCGTACGCTGGCGAAGCACTTCAAACAAGACCACGCCGGTTGCCACGGAAACATTCAGGCTTTCCACACTCCCCTGCATCGGGATGCGCGCGATGAAGTCGCAGGCCTCGCGCGTCAGCCGCCGCATGCCCTCGCCTTCGCTGCCGATGACAACGGCCACCGGCCCCTTGAAATCGCAGGCGTAGAGGGATTGATTTCCATCACCGGCCAGCCCGGTCAGCCAGATGCCGGATTGCCTGAGCAGCTTCAGGCTGCGTGCCAGGTTGGTGCTGGCCACGAACGGCACCCGATCCGCCGCACCCGCCGATGCGCGTCGAACCGTTGGCGTGATTCCTGCGGCTTTGTCCTTGGGCACGATCACCGCCGTGACTCCGGCCGCCTCTGCGCTGCGCAAGCAGGCACCCAGATTATGCGGATCGGTGACGCCATCGAGCACGAGGAACAATGCCGAATTGCCTGCTGCATCGATGATTGCCGGCAGATCGCTCTCGCTGCGCGCAGGCGGAGCGCGGTACTTGGCGGCAATTCCCTGGTGGCGCGCGCCACCGGTCATGCGGTCAAGATCGGCCTTGTCGCGCGCGTGCGGCTTGACTCCGGCATCGCGGGCGCGCTCGGCAAGTTCGCGCACTCGCGGGTTCTGTTGCCCGGACTCGACGTAGAGCTCAAGGATGTTGCCCGCATCGTAGTTCAATGCGGCTTCAACGGAGTGGATGCCGATCAGCAGTTCGGTACTCATGGGGTCTCGGGATTGCGGTGGTGGATCATTGGCGCGGATGGGAGTGAATGGTCATCGTGCTGGCGCTTGCACTGCGCTGGCAGGCTGTCGGGAAACGCTGACAAGGCGCGGACAGTACGTGGCAAGCGCAGGCGGGTGTTCAACGGCCAGCCGGGTCAGCAGCAAGACGCAAATCGATCTTTCGATCTTCCAGGCTGGCGCGCAGCACCTGCACATGGACCGGATCACCGAGACGGAACTTCAGGCCTCGCCGCTCACCCGTGAGCAAGTGCCGCTTGGGATCGAAATGGTAGTAGTCGTTGGGCAACTGGGTGATGTGCACCAGCCCGTTGATGCGCGATTCACTCAACTCGACAAACAAGCCGAATGAAGTGACACCGGAGACCACGCCGGCAAATGTGCTGCCGACATGCTTTTCCATCCATGCGCACTTGTAGCGCTCATCGACATCGCGCTCGGCCTCCTGGGCACGACGCTCATTGTTCGAACAATGCACCGACATGGTGCCCATCTGGGTCGGCGAATAGGCATAACCGGACGCCTTGCCGCCACTGATCGCGTAGCGGATGGCGCGATGCACGAGCAGGTCCGGATAGCGCCGGATCGGCGAGGTGAAGTGGGCATAGGCATCCAGCGCCAAGCCGAAGTGTCCTGAATTCTCCGGTTGATAGACCGCCATGCTCTGCGCACGCAGCAGAACCGATTCGATCAGGCTGACTTCCGGCCGATCACGCACCTTCTTCAGCAACGCGGCGAAATCGGCGGGCGTCACCTCGTCAGCGGGCGGCAAGCTGAGCTTGAACTCGCGCAGGAATTCGAGCAGGTCTTCATAGCGCGATGCCGGCGGCGGTTCATGGACCCGGAAAGGAGCCGGAATGCGCTTGCGCAGCAGGAACCGGGCCGCTTCCACGTTGGCGGCGATCATGCATTCCTCGATCAGGCGATGCGCATCGTTGCGAACCTCGGCACCCAGCTGGATGACCTCGCCCGATGCGGCCAGGCGGAACTTCACCTCGCTGCTCTCGAAATCGATGGAACCGCGTTTCTGACGCGCCTTCGCCAATACCTTGTACAGCTGATGCAGCTTTTCCAGCTGCGGCATCAGGCTGCCGATCTCGTCGCGCGCGTCGGCCAGCTTCTCGCCGATGGCCTGCCACACGCGGGTGTAGGTCAGGCGCGCATGCGAGCGCATGACGGCGTCGTGGAACGTCGAGGAAACCACTTCGCCGCTGCGACTGATGCGCATGTCGCAAACCATGCACAACCTGTCCACTTTGGGATTCAGCGAGCAGATGCCGTTGGACAGGGTTTCCGGCAGCATCGGCACCACGAACCCGGGAAAGTACACGGAAGTCGAACGCAGGTAGGCTTCCTCGTCCAGCGCGCTGCCGAGGTCCACGTAATGCGAAACATCGGCAATGGCGACGAGCAGACGAAAACCCTTGGCATCCTCCTCGGCATAAACCGCGTCATCGAAGTCACGCGCATCCTCGCCATCGATGGTGACCAATGGCAGTGCGCGCAGGTCGACGCGCCCGGCGGTGTCCGCTGCCTGCACCTGCGCATCGATCTGCGACGCCTGGCGGGTTACGGCCTCGGGCCACTCGTGCGGCAGGTCGTGGCTGGCAATGGCCATCTCCACGGTAAGCGAAGGCGTCAAGCGTTCCCCGAGCACGGACAGGATGCGCCCGATGGGTCCGCGATGCTGGGTCGGCGGATCGGTGATTTCGACAATCACGATCTGGCCGGAGCGTGCATTCTGCGACTCGCCGGGGCGGATCAGGACATCCTGGTGAACACGCCGGTCATCCGGCGCAACCAGGGTGAGGCCATCCTCGATGACCACGCGTCCAACCAGGCGCGAGGCACGCCGCTCCAGCACCTCGACGATCGCACCCTGACGACGTCCACGACGATCAACACCGATCACGCTGCCCAGCACGCGATCACCGTGCAGCACCGGCCGCATCTGCGCGGGCGAAAGGTACAGGTCCTCGCCGCCTTCATCCGGTCGAAGGAATCCGTAGCCGTCGGCATTGGCCAAGACGACGCCGGCAATCAAGTCGAGTTTTTCGGCGACCCCGAAACCGCCACGCCGGTTCTGCAACAACTGGCCATCGCGCACCATCGCGGCAAGGCGCTTGCTCAAGGCGTCGACGTCGTACTCGCTGCGCAATTCGAGAGCCTCGGCAATCGCCTCGGTTTTCAGGAGCGATGCACTTTCCGCGAGCAAGGCCAGGATGGCTTCACGACTTGGAATGGGACGTTCGTAGCGCTGGGCTTCGCGCTGCGCAAACGGATCCTTGCGCGTGGCGGGCCTGGTCCTTGCAGGAGAGGGCACGGTCAATCCGCGGGCAGGCTTGGGCAATGCGGCATGCGCCTTGGGCATCCAGGGCGGCAATGCGGATTTCGCGGCTTTTCCAGGGCCAGGCTGCTTTCCGCCCGACTTGGCGGGCGTTGCCGACCTGCGCGCGCCCGCCGTGCCCACAGCGGATTTCGACGCACTCCCCTTGCCCCGCGGCGATCCCGCATTGGGGGTGTGGCCTGACTTGCCGGACTTCTTGCGCACGCGTGTATTCTCCTCGTCGCTGCCCGCAGGGATGCAGCCAGCGGCAACACTTTGACAGATTCCGGACTTGAGCGAAAAACGCCGTGCATGGACCGGGCAATCCGCATTGACAGCCCGCAGCGTCCCACGTATCGTTCGCGCCCCCGGTGATCCCAGCATCGCCGGGTTTGCCCAGGTGGCGGAATTGGTAGACGCACTAGCTTCAGGTGTTAGCGGGGCGACCCGTGGAGGTTCGAGTCCTCTCCTGGGCACCACATACCCGTTTCAGGACATCCCACCGAGTCCCGAAACCACACGAAACCCCGCATTCTTGCGGGGTTTTTTGTTGGTGCAATCCGAGGGTCTTGCGGAACTCAATGGCGCGATGTGTGCAAACCGGCATGATGGGTGACAAGCAAGTTGTCGCTCCACCCTTACCCCAGCCCTCTCCTTTATGCCCTCTGGGTGCGCCAGCGGGAGAGGCGGAAAAGCTTTCCGATTCCCGATTCCCGATTCCCGATTCCCGATTCCCGATTCCCGATTCCCGATTCCCGATTCCCGATTCCCGATTCCCGGCCAATCAGGCAAACGGGTCGCGCAGGATGATGGTGTCGTCGCGGTCGGCGCCGGTGGCGACCAGGGCGAGGTGGCAGCCGGAGAGTTCTTCGACCGCGCGCAGGTAGGCACGCGCCGCGGCCGGCAGCTTGTTCCAGTCACGGACACCGCTGGTGGGTTCTTCCCAACCGGGGAATTCCAGATAAACCGGCTTGCATTCATCCCAGCCGTCGGCATCCAGCGGCGCGAGGTCACGACGTTTGCCGCGGTATTCGTAGGCGATGCACACCTTGATGCTGGGCAACCCATCGAGCACGTCGAGCTTGGTGATGGCGAGGCCGTTGATGGCATTGATCTGGGTGGCACGCTTGAGTGCCACCAGGTCGATCCAGCCGCAGCGGCGCGGGCGCCCGGTGCTGGCACCGAATTCGTTGCCGCGCTTGCGCAGCATTTCGCCCATCTCGTCATTGAGCTCGGTGGGGAACGGACCACCGCCAACGCGCGTCGCATAGGCCTTGCAGATGCCGAGCACATAGTCGATGTCGCAGGCACCGACGCCGGTTCCGGCCAGTGCGCCGCCGACCGTGGTGTTTGAGGAAGTCACATACGGGTAGGTTCCGTGGTCGATATCCAGCAAGGCACCCTGGGCACCTTCAAACAGGATGTGGTCGCCGTTCCTGCGCGCATCGAACAGCAGGGTCGAAACATCATCGATCATCGGCCGCAGGTATTCGCTGTACTGCAGTGCTTCATCCAGCACCTTCTGGAAGTCGACGCCATCGGCCTTTAGCCACTGGGTCAGGATGAAATTGTGGTAGTCGACCGCGCTGCGCACCTTGTCCGGCAATTCGCCCGGATACATGAGGTCGGCCACGCGAATGCTGCGGCGGGCCACCTTGTCCTCGTAGGCGGGGCCGATGCCGCGTCCGGTGGTGCCGATGGCCTTGGCTCCGGAGGCGCGCTCGCGGGCCTGATCCACGGCAATGTGGTACGGCATGATCAAGGGTGTGGCCGGGCTGATCTTCAGCCGTGAGCGCACATCCACGCCCTCGCCTTCGAGCTCCGAGATTTCCTGGCGCAGGGCCGCCGGGGACAACACCACACCGTTGCCGATCAGGCATTGCACGCCATCGCGCAGGATGCCCGAAGGAATCAGGTGCAAGACGGTCTTCTTGCCATTGATGACGAGGGTGTGGCCGGCGTTGTGGCCACCCTGGAAGCGCGCCACCATGCTGACCCGCTCAGTCAGCAGATCGACGATCTTGCCTTTGCCCTCATCGCCCCATTGGGCACCGAGCACAACTACAGACTTACCCATTTTTCTTCTCTTTGAAGTGAATTCGTGCCCCGTGCGGGGCGATGTCAGTGACTACGCTCGCGATCCCTCGCTCGCCAAGTCACCCGGCCTTCGGCATCCTGCCTGCGGCGCGTACCGGGCGCTTGATGCGCTTCAACGCATCAAGCGAAAGCCCCGTCCCGCCCCCATTGCGCCCCGAGTACTACAACCGACTTGCCCATGATGTTCTCTTTGATTGGAATGTTGCGTGCCCCGTTTGGGGCGATGTTCATGACCCGAATCGCATTGCGTTGTTTGCCACGTTATCCGGCTTGCCTATCGGCCCTGAAGGGCCTCCTACACAGGGAAATTCTTGATTGGATTGTTGCGTGCCCCGCATGGAGCGATGTCAGTGGCTCAATTTCAGTGCAACCAGGCCGATAACGATCATGATTCCTCCGGCCGTGCGCAGCCTGCCTTCTTCGATTTCGCGCATGCGCTCCATGGCTTGCTTCCAGTGACCGGGAAACGCAAACAGGATCAAGCCCTCGATGACAGCGACCAGGCACAGCGCCGACACCAGTTCGCTTGGCATGGGTGGTTACTTCGTGCCTTGGGTATAGCGCAGGAATTCGGAATCAGGATCCAGCACCAACACGCCGTTCGATGACTTGAAGACATCCTTGTAGGCTTCCAGGGTTCGATAAAACCCAAAGAACTCGGCATCCCGGCCATAGGAGGCGGCATACACCTCGGCCGCCTTGGCATCGCCTTCGCCACGCTCCTTCTGCGCCTCGCGATAAGCCTCCGCCTTGATGATCTGCACCTGCCGATCGGCATCCGCGCGAATGCGCTCGGCCGCCTCGGAGCCTTCGGCACGCAGCGAGTCGGCTACCTGCTTGCGTTCCGATTGCATGCGCTCGTAGACCGAACGCAGGACCGAACTGGCCTCGGGCAGGTCCACTCGCTTGATGCGCACGTCGACGATTTCGATGCCGAGGTTCAGCGCCGCCTTGTTGGCCGTGCGCACCAGTTGATCGGTGAGGTCGGAGCGCGCGCTCGACACCACCTGTTGCAGCGTGCGCGAGTTGATCGCCGTGCGCATGCCGTCTTTCACGATCGGCGCCAGGCGCTGCTGGGCGCGATCCTGATCGCCCGCCACGGAGGTGTAGAACTTCGATGAATCGGCGATCTTCCACTTCACCACGAAGTCCACCGTGACATCCTTCTTTTCGGACGTCAGGTAACGCTCTGCGGCGGTATCAAGCGTCTGCAGGCGCTGGTCGAAGCGCAAGGCCTGCTGGATGAGCGGCAGCTTGAAATGCAAGCCCGGCTTGAATCCGGATTCGACGATGCGACCAAACTGCAGGAGGATTGCGGTCTGCCCCTCCTTGACCGTGAACACGCAGTTGACCAGGGCAAGGATGGCGACGGCCACGATGATGCTGACGGTATTGCGCATGTCATTGACCTCCCTTGTCGGCTTCCGTGGCCGAGATGCCGGCCGCTGCGGCCTGCGTTGCCGACGGAGCAGAGGCACTTGCGCCCGGCACCGGGATCTGCAGCAGGTTCTTGCCGTTCGTGAAATCGATGACCTTCGGGGTATCTCCGATCACCTGCTGCATGGCTTCGATATACAGACGCTTGCGCGTGACTTCCGGTGCTGCGCGGTATTCGGTGGCAATCAGGTCGAAACGCTGGGCATCACCTTCCGCCCTGGCAATGCGCTCGGCCTTGTAGCCCTTGGCCTCGGCCAGGATGCGCGCCGCTTCGCCGCGCGCCTCCGGTACCACGCGCTTGGCATAGGCATCGGCGATGTTGCTGGCCCGTTGCCGATCTTCACGCGCGCTGATCGCATCGTCGAAGGAATCCTTCACTTCCTGTGGCGGTCGCACGTTCTGGAAATTCAGTTCGGTTACCAGCAAGCCGGCGTCATACCGCTCCAGCGTGCCCTGCACCACCTTCTTGGCCTGCAACGCCAATTCAGCGCTCGGGTTGGCCACCGCCGCTTCTCCGGCGACCGGCTCCACGCGCTGGTCAGGCATGATCGCGTCGAGATTGTTCGAGCCGATCACCTCGCGCACCGCGCTTTCCGCCGCCTGCTTGAGGGTTTCGTCCGGATCGCGCGTCGAATAGAGGAACTGGGTCGCGTTGTCGACCTGGTATTGCACGTTGAATTCAACCTGGACGATGTTCTCGTCGCGGGTCAGCATACGCACGGTGTCCGAAATGGAGCGGATCTGCGTCGCATCAACCTTGGTCACCGACTCCACCGGTCGTGGCCACTTGAGATTGAATCCGGGCGTCATGCTCCGCGAGTACTCGCCAAAGCGCAGCACCACGCCCTGCTGGCGCGCATCGATCTGTACCCAGGAATCAAACAGGAGCCAGGCAATCAGCAATCCGGCAATGGCCATGAAAATGCCGCCGCCAGACGCTCCACCCGAACCGCCACCACCGCCGCCACCACCAAACAGGCGACCGAAGCGTTCCTTGAGGCGATTGATGGCGTCATCCAGGTCATTCTTGCCGCCACCGTTGTCACGCCAAGGGTCGCGTGGCTTGCCGCCACCGGGTTCATTCCAAGCCATTGATCCAATCCTGTAGGGTCGCATTTGCAGCAGATGACCACCCATTCCGGCCTGAATGCGTGGTTGCGGGAGGGATGCGACCCGCCGCAACGCCGATTGCACGGCAGCAGCAAGCGGGCTGCATGGTCAAATCAGGCGCGAGTCGCACGCGAACGATTGTAGGTAGCCCTGTGGGTGGGGGCAAGCAAGGCGGCTTTCAACCACTCGCCATCGCCGCCGGGCAAACCAAAAAGGGGCTCTATGAGCGCCCGCGGCGCATCGATCTCGATCACCCAGCCATCGGCATCAGTCTGCTCGGAAGCCACCACGCCCAGCGCATGCAGGCGTGCGCGCAGGCGACCGGACGCCGAAGGAAGCGTGAACTTGCGATGCAGCCGCTCGCTGGAAAGCGCCTTGCTGATCGAGGCACGCAATCCATCCATGCCGCGGCCATCCAGCGCCGAAACCCAGGCGCGCAGTGGTCCATCGCGATCCAGCAGCAATGGCGGCGGCTCCTGTTCGAGCCGATCGATCTTGTTGTAGACCAGAACCTGTGGCACATCGGCACTGCCGATTTCCGCCAGTACGCGATCCACGTCGGCGATCCGCGTGTCGCGTTCCGGATCGGAAGCATCAATCACGTGCAGCAACAGGTCCGCTTCGCGTGCTTCGGCGAGCGTGGAGCGGAAGGCAGCCACGAGGTCGTGTGGCAAGTCGCGGATGAAGCCCACCGTATCGGCAAGCACGATCGGCCCGCACTCCAGGCCATCGATACGGCGCAAGGTGGGATCCAGCGTGGCGAACAACTGGTCGGCGGCGTAGACGCCGGCACCGGTCAGCGCATTGAACAAGGTGGACTTGCCGGCATTGGTGTAGCCCACCAGGGCAACCACCGGCAAAGCGCTGCGCTCACGCGAACGGCGTGCCTGGGCGCGCTGCACTTCCACCTTTTCCAGCCGCTTCTGCAATTGCTTCACGCGTTCGGCAAGCAGGCGACGGTCGATTTCAAGCTGCGTCTCGCCAGGTCCACGCAGGCCGATGGCACCGCCGCGTTGCCGCTCCAGATGGGTCCAGCCGCGCACCAGTCGCGTGGACATGTGCCGCAACTGGGCCAGCTCCACCTGCAACTTGCCTTCATGGGAACGCGCGCGCTGGGCAAAGATGTCGAGAATCAGGCCAGTGCGATCCACCACCCGGCATTCGGTCAGGCGTTCGAGATTGCGCTCCTGCACCGGGGACAAGGTGTGGTTGACGAGAATGAGGTCGGCTTCGGAGGCAATCTTGTGCGCCTTCAATTCCTCGGCCTTGCCGACTCCGACAAAATAACGCGGATTGGGCCGCTCCAGCCGCGCGCCGAGGGTTGCCACGACGGTGGCTCCGGCGGACCGGGCCAACTCGGCAAACTCCTCCATCAACGCGGGATCGTGCTGGCCAGGCGCCTGGGCCTGCAACAGCAATGCGCGTTCACCTTTTCGCGATCGATCAAACAGCGCGGCTTACTCGGCTTCGTGGTTCTCGCCATGGCCCGCGTCGTCGACGCCGCTGATGCGCACGTTTCGACTCGGCACGACCGTGGATATGGCGTGCTTGTAGACCATCTGGCTGACCGTGTTGCGCAGCAGGACCACGAACTGGTCGAAGGATTCAACCGTTCCCTGCAACTTGATTCCGTTGACGAGGTAAATGGACACCGGCACCCGCTCGCGACGCAGCGCGTTGAGGAACGGATCCTGCAGTGATTGTCCTTTGGACATTATTATTCTCCTCTTGCCCGGGCCGTTGCCGGTCATGTTGATTGCATCCGAACCGGAAAAAAAGCGCCAGGACTGGCAAATCACGCCACCCATTGCCCCGCTGGGCCCTGACACTCCGGTTCACGCGCGCGCATGGTAAACCAAGCACCGGCCGAATAGTACGCCGTACGCCGCGTTCCACGGCGTGCGCGGCAGGGGTTTCCGGCATTCAGGCGCCACCGCCCCGCGCAGGGGGCCTGCGCTGCAAACCGGTGGCAATCCATCCAGGGTCGTGCTCAGAGGAAAGCGGCCAGCGCCGCATGGATGCGGCTCGGGCTGGCGGCCGCATCGCAATCGAACAACCAGGCATCGTGCTCGGAGCGCAGCCAGGTCATCTGCCGTTTGGCCAACTGCGAGGTTGCATGAAGCGCATGCATGCGAAAGTCGGTTGCGGAAACCTTGCCGTCCAGCCAGTCCCAGCCTTGCCGGTAGCCCACCGCGCGCATCGAGGGCAGATCGGCCGACCATCCCGGTCGAGCACGCAAGCTGCGCAGCTCGTTTTCCAGGCCCTGGGCAAGCATCTGGTCGAAACGCTCGGCAATGCGCAGGCGCAGGTTTGATCGATCCGCAGCCACCAGACCGAGCTTGAGTACGCGCCACGGCAGCCTGCCTCGAACGCCACCTTGCTGTTCGGAAATCGGCACACCGCTGAGTTCGAACACTTCCAGAGCCCGCAACACCCTCTGCACGTCGTTCGCATCCAGCCTGGCCGCGGTCCTCGCATCACACATCGCCAGTTTGCGGTGCATGTGCAGCTTGCCGTACACGCGTACTTCCTCCGCCAGCCTCTCACGCAAGGCGGGATCGGCACGAGGCATTTCCGACAAGCCGCGCTCCAGGGCCCGGAAGTAGAGTCCGGTACCGCCCACCAGCAGCGGAATCCGACCGCGCGCATGAATGTCGGCAATTTCCCTGAGGGCATCGGCACGGAAATCCGCCGCCGAGTACGCCTGCTCCGGTTCGCGTATGTCGATCAGGCGATGGGGGTGGCGGGCCAGCACCCGTGCATCCGGCTTGGCCGTACCGATGTCCATGCCGCGATAGACCAGCGTGGAATCGACGCTGACCAGATCCAACGGAAATTCCACGGCCAGATCGCAGGCGCGCTGGGTTTTCCCGGTGGCAGTCGCACCCATGAGGAAAACGAGCGGGAGACGGTGGTCAATCGTGGGCATATCGGGTTCCCCGGAGATGGCTCCGGCTGTTCCTGTGCACTCATCAGGACGGGCATTGCCGCGAAGCGCGCAGGATATAACCTTTGACAAATCCGGTCGGGCTGCGCTCACATAGCCATTCCGGGGAAAACCGAAGACGGCGGCGCATGAACGATTGGGCAATACTCGATCTTGTCCTCTATTTCACGGGATCTTTGATCGCGCTGACCCAGAGCATCGTTTTTGCGCACTATTTCCGCCTGTTCCGCGGCGACCACCTGTCTCTCTGGTCGATCAGTTTCCTGAGTCTGGCCATCTACCTGGGCGCTGCCGGCCTTTCCGTCCTCTTGCTGCCCCACTATCCGGCCGCAAGAGGACGGAAAGGC